>CEVU01052561.1_pt1 | contig 18911 bp, 14 predicted proteins | sample 427081 | NCBI WGS metagenome assembly CEVU01 (sample SAMEA2623868, study PRJEB7988) | marine metagenome | biome: marine biome (ENVO:00000447); feature: deep chlorophyll maximum layer (ENVO:xxxxxxxx); material: "saline water (ENVO:00002010), including plankton (ENVO:xxxxxxxx)" | depth 80 m | reverse complement strand
TCTCGGCCACTACACGTCATGCACTTCTAGGAAAAACTGAAACTGATCTACCCGGAAAACCGGGAAGGATGACACAGCTATTTTTGGGGGGAACAGCACGTCCTGGTAAAAAAATTGCAGACTGGATGATTAACAAGTCTGCAAATAAAGAAGCATCAGAAAGTGAGAGTCAGATATCCAGATCTCTTACTCCTCCATGGACTCGAGAAAGAATTAAAGTCAACTCTATAGGTTTAATTTTCTTTGCTCTTCTTATAATTTCTGTAATCGTTCCAGATATTGCGACTAGTAGAATAGTCGATGGAAGTCAAAAACTTCCAAGTTTTATAGCGCGACTTACACCTAACGACTGGTCATGGTTCACGGATCGACTTTTCAGCGACATGATCGACACTATCGCTATTGGTTTTGCTGCTACTGGAATAGCTTTGTTATTTGCGATCCCTTTTTCTTTTCTTGCTGCCAGCAACACTGCACCCGGAAGATTCGTATATTTAATTTCGCGGCTGTTCATGTTGCTCGTCAGATGTGTTCCGGAACTAGTGGTGGCTGTGATTTTCGTAGCAGCAATAGGACCTGGACCTAAGACCGGCACCCTTGCTCTTGCAATTGGCATGTTTGGATTTATAACAAAACTTTTTGCTGACTCCATTGAAGAAGCGCGTCAGGGGATACGAGACGGTGTCAACTCCACAGGAGCGAACAGACTTCAAGAATCAGTTACTGGTGTCTTGCCGCAGGTTGCACCATCTATGGTTAGCCACTCCTTATACCTCCTTGATGTTGCAATTAGAAGTTCAACGATTCTAGGAATCGTTGGCGGCGGCGGTATTGGCTTTTTGTTGATGAGTGCAGCTAAGCGACTCTATTTTGAAACTTTAGGTGGAATAATTTTCTGCATATTTGTTGTTGTTTTTCTTGTGGAGATTATTGCTACTTGGATAAGACGAAAAATTATTTAAAAATTTGTAAGTGACCCACCTGTCTTACTTACTGCTGAAAGAATGTAAACATGGAATTCACCACTTCACAAATAGCACACGTCGCATCTGGCGAGCTGAAAGGTGAAGAGAAAGTAATACAAGCGGCTACACAGGACTCTCGAAAAGTAACACCAGGGTGTCTTTTTATACCACTGATTTCAGAAAGAGATGGTCACTCCTACATTGAGGAAGCTCTTTCGCTAGGTGCCGCAGCATATTTAACCGAACAAGATCCAAAAGAAGGAACATCCATAAGGGTCGAAAACACCACAACCGCTTTGACCCAACTCGGCAAGGCAGCGCGTTTTTCATTCCATGTTCCAGTTGTGGGTATAACTGGATCCGTAGGAAAGACTTCAGTTAAAGACATGACGAGCGCTGTTCTCAGTCAACAAGGAGACGTTCATGCTAGTCCCAATTCTTATAACAATGAGATAGGGGTACCTTTAACTCTCTTAAACGCACCCGAAAAGTCCTCATTTCTGGTGCTTGAAATGGGGGCTCGAAAAGAGGGGGATATAGGGAATCTTTCTGAAATTGTCTATCCGGATATTGGAGTTATAACCACTGTCGTGGCATCTCATACAGAAGTGTTCGGATCACTCGACTCGATATCAAACACCAAAGGAGAAATATTAGAACGCCTTCCTTCGGAAGGGTGTGCTGTGCTTAATGCAGATGTCGATGAAGTAATGCGACAGTCTCCAAGAACCCGTGCTAGAAAGCTGACGTTTGGGCAACGAGGTGAAGTAAGAGCTTCTTCAGTTAAGTTTAATGAAGGCTTGCACGCAGCTTTCATTATCGAGACTCCCTGGGGCAGAGCTGAAATAAAATTAAATGTTGCTGGAGAGCACATGATTTCGAACGCACTCGCTGCTGCATCTGTAGGTTTAGCCGCCGGACTGCCACTCGAGGCGATAGAAGAAGGTTTAAGCCGTGTAGAGCTTTCGCCATTAAGAATGGAAATTACCAATAGCTCTAGTGGGGTAACTGTAATCAACGATACGTATAACGCAAATCCGACCTCAATGAAAGCAGCTATCAATTCTCTATCGATGCTTCCTTGTAGTGGAAGAAAAATCGCTTTTTTGGGCCTTATGGCTGAATTGGGAGAACATTCTTCACAAGCCCATATAGAAGTAGAGAGATACGCGGAAGAATTAGGTGTAGAAGTGGTAGCGGTTGAAACAGAACTTTATGGTGACGTCCGAAACGTTGAAATAGCTGGAATTGAAGATGTGATCGAAAGCATGAGTCTCGATAAAAGTGATGCAATTCTTTTTAAAGCAAGCCGTGTCGTCGGGCTCGAAACAATTGTAAACAAAATAGTTGTTTGAAATTTTGATGGCTACCTATGTTTAGGACTCTATGTAGAACCATGCAAAGTGGCATAATTGTTTAACGGAATTCTTGGGGGAAAGGGTAGAGGGTGACTCTATGAGTATTGCTAAAAACAAAAGAGCTAAAAATACACCTACCAACTTGGCTCCCAGTTGGGAAAACCCAGAAGTTTCGACACTGCCCATAGAAGGCTTCAGGTATACGTCCTCAGAGTTCTACGAAAAAGAATGGAAGCAAATGTGGACCAAGGTTTGGTTACTTCTTGGGCGAATAAGTGAAATACCTTCCAAAGGCGACTACCAGATTGAAGAAATAGGAGTCGAATCCATAATTATGATACGACAAGAAGACGGATCGGTTCGAGCTTTCTACAACGTTTGCCAACATAGAGGTTCACGTCTTACCAATAACACTAAAGGAAATGCTGAAGTTTTCAGATGCCCTTACCACAGTTGGGAATGGTCCTTCGATGGAACTCTTCTATCTGTACAAGATCCCGAAGACTTTCCTCAAGGAAACCCTTGCGAAGAGCTGACTTTGATGGAAGTGCCTTGTGAAGTTTTTGCTGGTTTTATATGGGTTAATTTAGATCCAGATTGTAAGTCTCTGAAAGACTTTTTAGGGCCTTTATGGGGTGAATGGTCAGGTTATAAAATTGATGAATGGATGAGGGTGTTAAAAATTTCCACCAATGTTCCTTGCAACTGGAAAGTCATACAAGACAACTTTTGTGAGTCTTATCATCTGCCAACAGTTCATCCCCAACTAGCCGATTCTCATGAAGAAAACTACGCATATACACAATTCGACACATCTACTGAGGGTCACAATCGGATGATCATGATGGGGGCCACACCTTCAAGAGGTTTACGCGGGGAAACCCCTAACCTCCCAACCCCTTTAGCAGAGAGAATGGAATACTGGGAATTAGATCCAGCAGATTTTACTGACCGTGTTTTTGATGTGAGATTGGCCTTACAGGAAAAAATGAGAGAACTTGGAGGCACAAGAGGGCATTCTCATTATGCAAACTTGCGCGACGCCCAGTTAACCGACTCTCATCATTACAACCTATTTCCCAATTGTTCTCTGACTTTTTCAGCAGATGGAGTTTTATTGCAACGTATGCGTCCAGACCCATCGGACCCTCAAAAATGTCTTTTCGATCACTGGTATTACACAAAAGATACTGAAATCGCAGATTCAGCGACAAATATAGAATTGACAGAGACCAATGACTTCCAAGAAGTTATTCAATATGGAGAGCAATCAATGGGTTTAATACCTGATCAAGACATAGCCATATCCATTATGCAGCAACTTGGATTGCGCTCAAGAGGCTACACAGGAGGATATCTATCAGGACAAGAAAGCAGGATCAGGCGTTTTCATGACGTTATAGATAGTTATATAGAAGAGTAATTTTTGATTCAAAAGAAAGGAAAAAAATGGAAGAAAAATGGTTCACTGATCATCCCCCAAGCGAACGCTGGCCACATTACACACGGGCAAATGCGGGCGAAGTCCTTCCCACTCCGGCGAGCCCATTTGGTCAAAGCTACGGATTTGACAACTGCATAATGAAAGGATGGCAATTAGGGTCAACTCAAACAGGTTTCTATGAACTTAATGAATACAGAGATAGCCCCCCAGAGATGTGTGGATTTTTTGGAGGGTACTTCTATATAAATCTTTCTTGTATTCGCATGCAAGCTGTTAGGAATCCAGCCATAACAGTTGAGCAGTTAGATCTTGCAATTTTTGGAGACCAACCAGACTCTCCAAAATACGAACCTCATCCAGAAGACGAAAAGCCCCATCTGCAGGATTTAGCTGATGCGCACATGCAGTTCGTTCTGACCGCTTCTGAATGGCCAGAGCTCAATGAAGAAAGAAAACTTGCCGATAAGGAACGTAAAGAAAGACCAAACTTGGGATCACTTAGCGATGAGGAGTTGGTCAAAAGGCTGCGAGATCTTCAACCGCTTATTGAAAATCTTTCACGGAATCAAATGGTTTCAGCGGGCTCATCTGGAATTGCACCTGGGATGCTGGCAGCTGTAGGTGAAGCAATAGGAGATCCAAGCATTCCTGTTCGTCTCTTATCAAGTCTTGGTGAAATAGATTCGGCTGCTCCATCATTTGCTATATGGGATATGTCCCGTTTGGTGAGAGGTTCCCGAATTATTTCTGAAATTTTTGATTCACATTCTGACTCCTTATTAGATGAACTCAAAAAATCTGATTCTGAAGAAGTAGCTAGATTTCTTGAAGCTTTTAACGAATTCGTATACGAGTATGGTTCACGTGGAGCAAATGAGTGGGAGTTGAGTAGTGAAACTTGGGAAACCGATCCATCTATAGCGTTAAAAGCCATAGACCAAGTTAGGTCTCAAAATGATGACCGCTCCCCAGTAATAGCCTCAGAACGTCTTGGCAGAGAAAGAGAAAATCTCATAGAAGAAGTAAGGAAAAAGTTGAATGAGATGGACAATGATGAACTAACTGGAACTTTTGAAGGGGCAATAACTGCAGCTAATATGATGATTTTTCGGGAGCGGTCCAAGACCACTCTAGTAAAGCCACTGCATGAAAGTCGGATGACTATTCGTGAATTAGGAAGACGCTATGCGGAGTCGGGAATACTTGATTCTGCTGAGCAAATATTTATGCTTCTGGATGAAGAACTAGAAACCTTCATAGAGAATCCGGGATCATTTACAAAATCGCTTGCTAAGCGTCACGAAGACTGGAAAGCACTATGGGATTTAGAACCACCATTTTTTATAAGAGATGGAGTTGTCCCAGGTCTTTCTCAGTGGGATAGAAAATCTTTAGAGGAGAAGCCCTCAGCGTTAACCGTTGGAGATATTTTGACAGGGGTTCCAGGATCTCCTGGGACTACCCAGGGAAAAGCACGGATAGTTCTTGATCCGTCTAATCCTCCTGACTTATCACCAGGCGACATTATGGTCGCGCCGATAACGGATCCAGCGTGGACTCCACTTTTTCTAGCCGTAGAGGCCGTAATAGTAAACGTGGGAGCTCAAATCAGTCATGCTGTCATAGTAAGTAGAGAGTTAGGAATACCTTGTGTGGTTTCGGTAAATGAGGCCACGACACTTATACCTGATGGCTCTACTCTAGAAATAGATGGAACTTCAGGTGAAGTGAAAATTCTGGAATTGCCTTGAATTCTCCTGAAAGTGTGATGGCGCTGGCTAGACCCTGGGTATGTCCGCCACTACGCAATGTTCCGATTCTGGGCGACCAATACACTTCGCGAGAATTTTTTGATCGTGAATGGTCTTTCATGTGGACAAAAGTTTGGCTTTTAATGGGTCGATCTTCTGAGTTACTTGACGCTGGGTCCTACCAGGTAGAAGAGGTTGGACCTGAATCATTTATCATGATTCGACAGAATGATGGTTCAATCAAGGCTTTCTACAATGTCTGCCAACATCGTGGTTCGCGCCTTCTTTTTAATAATGAGGGCACCTCTGATCAAATAGTGTGTCCTTATCACGGCTGGGAATGGGCCAAAGACGGTTCATTGAGTCAAGTTCAAGACCCTGAAGACTTTATCGACGGTAACCCTTGTGATGATATGACCTTAGTAGAAGTAAATTGTGAACTTTTCGCTGGTTTTATTTGGATAAACATGGATCCTGAATGTATGGGTTTAAAAGATTACCTCGGACCCGTTTGGGAAGAATTTGAAGCTTATGAAAGCCATGATTGGATTCGTGGGCCTTCATCCACAGTTGACGTCAATTGCAATTGGAAGATACCGCAGGATAATTCGTGTGAGTCTTATCATCTACCCTCAGTTCATCCTCAGGGACTGAAATGGATTGAACACAGCTATAAGTATTGTCATTTTGACTGGTGTGAGGAGGGGCATAATCGAATGTCTATACCAATGGTCACCCCATCTCATTCACTTTCAGGCGAAGAGCTGGAAGTAGATGATCAGTTGAGAGAGATGTTGGAACCATGGGGTCTAAATGCGGAAGATTTTGAAGGAAAAGAGTTTGAAACCCGACAAAAAGTCCAGTCAGTCAAAAGAGAAACTGGAAGTGAGCGTGGATACCAATTCGATCAACTTTTTGACGACCAGCTGACAGATGCTTACCATTACAACATATTTCCTAATGTCACACTTAGTTTCGCCGGGTCGGAATATATAGGACTTCAAAGAATGAGGCCGCACCGTCGTGATCCAGAAAGACACTATTATGACAATTTTATGTATTTGTCTCATGGCGCAGCTGAGCGAATAGGAGCCACCAAACCAGAAGAAAGAAGATTTTTTAAATATGGAACAGAGCTAATGAACAGACAAATTGCTGATCAAGATTTAGCGATAAGCACAGGACAGCAATTAGGGTTATCATCTCGCGGCTACAGCGGAGTACGCCTCGCGGGCCAAGAAGGCCGTGTGCAGAGATTCCATGATGTTTTGGATGAATACCTAGAGGGCTTTAGGCCTTAAAATAGGTTTATTGCATAGATGGCTTTTATTTATTCTTAATTAATTGAAGGAAGAATCAAATTACTGAACGACCTAGAAGCAAAATAGCTGGAAGTGAGATCTCACTTGACCACTACATAGGCGGTGAAAGAATTTCATCACCATCAGTGTTCAAAGTTCATTCCCCTCTTAAATGGGAAGAAGAGTTAGCTGAGGTATCGGCTGGAGATAGAAACACATCCGACCTGGCTATTGCTTCTGCATCGGAAGCATTTGAAGAGTGGGCAAATCTGGCCCCACAAGAACGTGCTTCTTTTTTGTATCGTCTGGCCGATCTCATCGACAAAGAAGTTCCAAAGATAGCAAGGGTTGAATGCACTGACATGGCTATGCGTTATGAAAGCCTTTTAAATAGAGTGATTCCGCGTGGCGCCAGAAATTTTCGGGCTTATGCAGATTTGGCAAGTGAATATAAGGGAAGAGCCTGGGAGTCAAACGGTACAACAAATCTGATCCAGCGGCTTCCGGCAGGACCTACCGTAATCATCACTCCCTGGAATGCACCATTCATGCTTGCGACATGGAAAGTTGCTCCGGCATTAGCAGCTGGTAATACTGTCATCCTTAAACCAGCTGAGTGGGCGCCGCTTTCAGCCAGTATTCTCGCAGATCTAGTTGATCAAGCTGGTTTCCCACCAGGAGTTTTCAACGTAGTTCAGGGTATTGGTGAGGAAGTTGGTTCTTTTTTAACTGGAAATCCAAAAGTTAGAAGGATTTCATTTACAGGTTCCTGCGAAACAGCAAGAAAAATTGGGATAGAGGCCGCAAAAAACATTGTTCCTTTTACAGCAGAACTGGGAGGCAAAGGAGCCTTAGTAGTGCTTCAAGACGCTGATGTGGAACAAGCAGCTATCACTGCAGCGGGCCAGTACGACGATTCAGGGCAGGTCTGCTTAGCGGCAACAAGACTTATTGTCGCAGATGAAATCAGTGAACATTTTTTAGATTGTTTTCATCAAAATGTAGATAAGCATATTCTTGGGAGCAGTTTCGAAGATGCGACTACCATCACACCTCTTATCCACCCTGACCACCTTAAAAGAGTTGAAGCGTTTGTTGACAGAGCAGTAGTAAATGGTGATGAAATTCTCAGAGGCGGTAAGAGGTTGGATAGCCAGCAACTTTTTTATGAACCCACTCTCGTAAAACCTGCTTCAAATAAAAGTGAGATAGTTCAGAATGAAGTTTTTGGACCGGTTCTTACATTCCAGACTTTCGAAAAAGAAGAAGAGGCTATAAATCTTGCAAACAGTACCGAGTACGGTCTTTCTGCAACACTTTTCACCGATTCAATTGAAAAAGCAAAAACGTTAGGCTCTGCGCTACGAGCCGGAACAGTATGGGTAAATTGTTTCTTGGTGCGTGACTTAAGTGCTCCTTTCGGCGGGCTCGGTATTAGCGGATTGGGTCGTGAAGGTGGCAACTATGCATTAGATTTTCATTCGGATTTAAAAACCTTACAGATAAGAAACTCTGATGAATCATGAATAATTTTCAGAACCCTGAACGTATAAGACTTGTTGAATCGATGAAAGAATTAGGTTCAGTTTTCAGTGAAAGAGCTGACAAATACGATTCAGAAGCTTCATTTCCATACGAGAATTTCGCAGATTTGAAAGATGCAGGTTTTTTAGCTTTGTGCATTCCAGAAGACCATGGCGGTATGGGCGCGGATTTTGTGACTTATGCACTTATTTCAGAAGAGTTAGGCAGACATTGTGGATCAACTGCACTTACTTTTAATATGCACACAGCAAGCATGCTTCTTACTGGGCAGATATCGGATGATTTGGAAATGTCTTCAATGCAACGTCAAGATCATGCCGAGAAACGTTCCTTGATGTGGAAAGGTGTTGTGGAAAGTGGTCATATACACGCTCAACCTTTTAGCGAAGGTCATCAGGCAGGTGAGGGTGCTGGTATAAGTAGTCGAGCTGTTCCTGTCGAAGGCGGTTTTAGTGTTACAGGAAAAAAGATTTTTGCGTCCTTGTCTGAAGCCGCGGACAGGCACAATATAACTTGTCTTGTTGAAGGTGAAGAGGAAATAAGGTTTCTAGGTATTCCAGCGGGTAGTGATGGTCTGAAAATAGAGGGGGAGTGGGATCCCCTAGGGATGCGCGGAACTATTTCTAAAACTTTAACTTTTGAAAATGTTTTCGTGCCTGCGGAAAACGAATATTTGCCGCCGGGTTGCTTTGATCAGGTCGCATCTCGCTGGCCTTATTTTTATATGACATTGAGTTTTTCGTACTTGGGCATACAGCGTGCTGTAATGGATTTCACAGCTGAATACTTGAAAGGAAAATCTGGAACGAGTGAACGAAGAGATAACTTTCAAAAACAACATGGTTGGGCGGAAATGAAACTGGCATATGAAAAATCTCAATCGCTCACTTACCGTGTTTTATCGGAGGTGGGTCCGGATCCAACTCAAGATCAGTTGTCCAGGGCATGGGCAGCAACAGTAGTCGCTATGGAAACTGCACCTGAAATAGCTTCTATAGCAGTAAGAGTTTGCGGTGGACGTTCTTTGTTACGCCCACTGGCTCTAGAGCGCCTATATCGCGATGCTCGTTGTGGAGCGACAATGCTTCCTTGGAGCGCCGAGATCTGTATGGACAGACTTGGTCGATCTGGTCTTTATGATTGAAGTGGAATTTATGAATGATGTACCTTTAGAGAGAATTGACATATTCAAGGACCACTTCCTCCGTTGCGGAGTGACCAACAAAGATGTAGTTGCTGTTCTCGCAGAAACTCAGAGCCGTAGAGAGCTTGTAAACACAGTCGAACAAGCAATTGAAAAAATTGGTTCCAAGTCCACTACCACTGTGCTCCCCACTCCTCTTAATTACGGTCCTGTACCCATAAGGTCCACGGGTGCCAGTTTAGCTATAGGGGGTAATAGGTCCGTGGTAGCAGAATTAGCAGCTACCACTTTTGTAGTCGATTGCACAGTAGAAGGTTTGTTGCACGCCCCAGAGCGAGATCAAATCCTAGAAGGCGGAACCAGGATACTCATGATTTCTAACGAGCATCCTGAAGTTTTTGACAGGATTGGTTACGACCCCACTTTGACTGAACGGGTGGAAAATGGCGTTAATAGACTTTCTTCAGCGTCAATCATGAGAGTCTCCTCAGAAGCCGGTACCGATTTGACAGTTGATTTAAAAGGAGCCCAAGTAGCTGGTTCTGATGGAATAGCTCGTGCGCCAGGAGAAATTTCTCATTGGCCTGGTGGGCTTGTTCTATGTTTTCCGGATACGGGGTCCGTAAACGGCATAGTTGTCATGAAGCCGGGTGATGTGAATCTTACTTTTAAGGAGTATCTCCGTTCCACAATTAGCATGAAAATTGAATCGGATTACATTACCGATATCGATGGAGACGGACTTGATGCAGATCTCTTTTCTTCTTATTTAGCAGCATGGAATGAAGAAGATGCCTATGCAATAAGCCATTTAGGTTGGGGAATGAACCATCTTTGTAGATGGGATGCCTTGCCTATGTATGACAAGTCGGATTTTAATGGAACCGAGTTGCGTGCTTTCGCAGGCAATTTTTTATGGTCTACTGGAGCAAATGAAGTAGCGGGGAGATTTTGCCGTGGTCATTTTGATCTTCCTATGCGGGACTGCAGCGTTATTCTTGATGACCACCCAGTTGTTGAGTCAGGAACACTAATCAAAGATTTGGCTTGATATCAACTCAAGTGGCTTTAACAAAAAGGTGTTTTGTTCCGCTAATCAAATGCGATCTTAGCTTCTCGGAAGTTTTTGTTATTTCTATTTTTGATGTGCGTTTAAGAAGCTCTTGAATGGTTACCCGTAGTTCCATTCGAGCTAACCAGGCTCCTAGACAAAGGTGAGGTCCGTTTCTCCCAAAAGTTACATGGTCATTGGGATGGCGGCAGATATCAAATTTGTAGGGATCCTCAAATTTTCTTTCATCGTAGTTAGCTGATACCCACCAAAGTACAACCTTTTGCCCCTCTTTTATTTCGTGTCCAGAGAGTTCTAAGTCAGAAGTTGCCGTTCTGCGAAAGTGCGTAGTTACAGTTGTCCAGCGAAGAATTTCCTCGATTGCACTTTCTATAAGTTTTGGGTCATCTCTAAGTTTCTGCATTTCATCTGGATGCTCCACAAGTGCTCGCAGACCTTCTGTTAATGAGTATCTTGTTGTGTCATTGCCAGCTGCCACTAACAGGGTAAAGAAATTATTGAATTCCAGATCAGTAAGTGGCTGCCCATCATTAGTCGGTTCTAATAGACGTGTAATCAAATCTTGGTGTTGAGAGTTTCTTCTTTCTGAAGCGGCATTTTGAGCATATTTAAAAACTTCTAATCCAGCTGGGCTTCGGAAGGGAATTAATCTGAATTCTTCAGTATTTACCTTGTCAACTACATGATCCGTATATTCAGGGTCTGAGTTAGATAAAAGTTGGTCTCCTAAATCAACTAAAAGTTCACCGTCTTCATCAGGGACACCTAGTAAGCGCCCTAGCATTCGCATAGGAAGAATTCTTGCGACTTCGTCAACAAAGTCAAATTCAGTTTTCTCCAAGGCTCTTTCGATGATTTCAGTTGCTAGATTGCGGATCGGTTCTTCAAATGTTTCAACCGTTTGTCTTGTGAAACCGCGGTTTACTAATCTTCGAAGTCTCGTATGGTGTGGAGGGTCTAGTTCCATCATCGTCCGTCTTGCTTCAATTTCATCTGGGTCCATTTCTTCAAGTCGGATGCCATTTTTTGACGAAAATTCATCCCAGCGATGATTTGCTTCGATTACATCCTGATAGCGCGTTATTGACCAAAACCCAGAGTCATCTTTTTCTGGAGTCCAACAAACAGGTTCCTCATCTCGCATTCTTTTGAAAGTTGAATATGGAACACCTGAGATCCAGGTGTCATGCGAGGGTAGATCAGCAAACCCATCATCACTTTTTGGTTCCCAAGGGTGGGTTTCAATCACTTAGATCTTCCAGTGTTGTACCACCGTTCCATGTGACTCCTACACTCCGCCAGTATCCAGCAATCATCTCAGTTGGTTCTAATCGCTTGAGTTCCTCTACCGGAGATTCAAATAGTTTTATTTCGGCATTTCCAGTAAAGGCCTGGCTGGCTTCGCCATCGATTCCTTTCATCGTGACAAGCTCATTTATGGAGTCAGTTCCATCCGCCTCTATCCGAGGAAAAAATCTGCTATGAAGCATCGGTAGTGCATTTACGAAACCTGAATTTTCGCTTTGTCCGGTGATGGTGAACTTGGCTTCTATGAGTCTCCGTCCATAGGCAGAACAGGTTGCCCCAAAAGTTCCTCCTGGCTCCAGTTTCGGCCCAGCTTTTCCTACATTTATTGGTCTGGTAAGCCAGATATCTCCCATTTTTTTTGGGTACCCCTGAATGTGTCCTCTGACCATTGCATAGTCTTTGTCAACCCAAATATAAACACACCTGCTGTATGTCTGATCTTTGTATTGACATCTAACTACGACAAAGCATTCTTTGTATTGGAGTCGATCAGGGTCGGTCACTTCGTTGAAATCTGCTGAGCAAGATTGCCAATCAGCCCAAATAATTGCGACAGCGCCGGGATCATCTGGAGCAAGGGAAAGGTTGTCTGGTAGCAGTTCAGCCACTGATTCAGGTTTTGTTCTGAATTCAATTGTTAACATATCACCCGAGTAGTGCCAGGGTGGATCCGGAACGATTGAAGCCTTGCCAGTAGAATCTCTTGGGAAAATAAAACCTTTAAGTCTTGCCATTAAGAAACTTTACACTAAGTTTCTACAAATTAGATTGCTGAATGAATTGGAGGATCGAGTGGAGGTAAGGAGAATAAGTTTCGAAGACTCTTTATTAGAAGTGCGTGTAGAGGGTGATTTATGTATAGCGAAAGATGGAAAAACATTTAGTGCTTCCGAAGTTCAACACTTGCCACCGTCAGAACCGACAAAAATTCTGTGCGTTCACCTTAATCATTCAAGTCGTGTAAAAGAGTTCCAAGCAAGCCTGCCGCCCGCCCCGACCTACTTCCAAAAACCACTATCTTCCTTGAATGCCCATAAGGGAGACGTAATTAGACCAAAAGGTTGTAGTTGGCTCAACTATGAAGGAGAAATTGTCATAGTCATTGGAAAGGAATGCCGCGGTATAAAACCTACGGAAGCTGCTGAATTTATTAGAGGATTTACGATTGGGAATGATTTTGGTCTGCATGATTTTCGTGACACTGATGCCGGCTCAATGTTGCGAGTAAAAGGGTCTGATTCTCTTTGTCCAGTTGGCCCCGGTCTAAAAGAAGGATGGGATTTTAGGTCTAAGCAAATACTTACTTATGTGAATGGTGAAGTGGTTCAAGATGGTAATACTGATGAAATGAAGTGGGACATGCATTATCTGGTCGCCGATTTAGCAAGAATAATGACTTTAAATCCGGGAGATATGATTTTCTCCGGAACACCAGCTAATTCAAGACCAGTAAAACCTGGGGACAGAGTAGAGGTGGAAGTTGAAGGGCTAGGAAAGCTCGAGAACAATGTCGTCGAAGGTCATTTCGGTGTCGATATTAATTTCGGAGCCCAGCCCAGTGAGTCGGAGGAAGTCATTTCAACTGCATTAGGTGGAGATTGGGAATTTCGAGGTATCAGATCACCCCAATAATTTTTCACCCCAATAGCTCTTTTTATGCAAATGTTCTAGGCTGATCTGTTATCCAAGTAAGTATTAGGAGGGGGATATGAAAAGGTCGAAGTTAGCTTGCGTGTTAATTGCTTTTTCGCTTCTTGCAGTAGCATGTGGAAGCGATGAAGAATCTGCACCAAGCACACTTAAGATAGGTTACGCTGCAGATTTTTCCGATTTAGGTGGATTTGCTGACATGCCAGCTAGTCAGGCAGCAAATCATTTTGTTGCGTTGGTCAACTGTTCGGGTGGAATTGACTCAAACAGCGGAATCGATATTGACGAGGTTTTAGCAACTGATCTAAGCAACTGTTCAGAAATGTCTGGTACAAAACTTGAAATGACGGTTGAAAATATTGCTGGTGATCCTGAAGTGACTCAAAGAGCTAGCCAATCGCTTATTGATGGGGGAGCATCTGCTCTTCTAGGTCCGGCATTTCCTGATTTTGGCGAACCGCTTCTACAGGTAGCTGCAGGAAATATGCCAGTTTTGTTCGTTGCATCAACTGAACCAATGCTCGCAGATTCTTCTCTTTTGGCTTTTCTTGTAGCGTTCGATGATACAGCACAAGCTTCTGCCGCAGCTGAATTTGCATTGGATCAGGGTTGGTCCACGGCTGTAACTTTTTCCGCTCCAGGTCCTTATTTCGGATATAACCCCGAAGTATTTACAGAAGTATTTACAGCGGGTGGAGGAAATGTAATTTCAGATTACAACTTCGTTCCAATTGAAGATATGGATTTCTCAGCGCAGGTCAACGAAATGGCTGGAGCGGGCCAAGCGCCTGATGTTGTTTATTCCGCCATGCTTTCTTTCCAAAGTGCAGTATTACGTGGCCAGCTAGATAGTGCTGGTGTAACTACTAATTACCTAGTAACTGATGCTTTTGAGGCAACTGGTGGATACTTCACTGACGGGGTAGAGGGCTTCTATCACACAACACACTCGTTCCCTTCAGAAGGAAGCAGAATAAAGGCTCTTGCTGACAGTTATGAGGCAGCAAATGGCTCTCCTCTTGAAAATGCTTCATTCGGTGGTCTGGCAGTTGACGCTGTAGCAGTCATAGTTGATGCGTTTGTTAGAACCAAGTCAACTGATCCAAAAGTTATTGGTGAGGCCATTGCAGTAGCCAAAGATGTAAATGGAGCTACAGGAGATCTGACTTATGTCGGAACTACTGGAGTGCCTGGAAAGCCTGTATATGTGCATCAAGTAGTAGGTGGTGCACCCACGCTTGCTGCCACAATCGACTAGGAGTTCATAAGCAGTGCTCGAAGTTGAGTCTTTAACGACCCGTTATGGCTCGATTTCAGCCCTAAGAGACGTTGGTTTATCTGTTGGTGCCGGTGAGGTAGTTTGCCTCATCGGTCCCAACGGAGCTGGCAAGACAACGCTTTTGTCAACTATTTCTGGTTTATTAAACCCAGTTGAGGGCTCCGTTAAGTTTGAAAATGAAGAGATCACTTCTTGGTCTCCGGATCGCATACTTCGTTCCGGACTCGCATTGGTTCCAGAACACAGAAGAATTTTTGGAGATCTAACAGTTGATGAAAACCTTTTGGTAGGTGGAGTCACAGTTTCTTCAGGAAGAAGGTTTGAACTCAAAGAGGAAATAATCTCTCTCTTTCCGGTTCTTGGTGAGAAACTTTCTACAGAAGCCGGGTACCTTTCAGGCGGTGAGGCACAACAACTCGCTATAGGGAGAGCGCTGATGAGTGAACCCAAAATTTTGTTAATGGATGAACCCGCCCTTGGATTGGCACCAGTCCTAGCCGAAGTAGTCTTTGAACTTATCAGTCAATTGCGTCAAAATGGACAGACTCTATTAGTGGTTGAACAAAATGCAAGACGCATATTAGAAGTGGCTGACAGAGGTTATGTGATGAGGTCAGGGAGAATCGTAATTTCAGGTGATTCCAATGAACTGATTTCACGAGATGATCTTTTTGAAGCGTATATAGGTAAAACGGACACAACTCATGAATGAACTAATTCAACAGATTGTTGACGGATTAGGACGTGGAGGAATCTATGCCCTAATAGCTTTGGGCATTGCGGTTATTTTCGGTGTCATGCATCTTGTTAACTTTGCGCATGGAGAGTTGATAACAGTTAGTGCTTATTCTGCTTACGGGCTTTTTCAAGCAGGGTGGAATTGGTGGGTTATCGTTCCAGCAGTAATTCTGATAGCCGGTATGACTTCGGTGGTTATAGAATTTTTAGCTTTTCGTTGGGTGAGAGGGGCACCCGATTTTACAATGCTGATGACCTCATTCGGAATCCATTTTGTTGTTCAGGCATTATTTGTCATGTATGTTTCGGCTAACTTTCGCCAGTTCCCAAGGCCAGACTGGATTTTCAATACAGTAAAAATCGCCGGTATAAGTTTTGAAGTCTTTGACATAGCAGTCATATTCTTCACGTTGCTAACTCTTATGGGAACGTTTTGGATTTTACAGAAAACAATGTTCGGAATAAGTCTAAGAGCTGCAGCAGAGGACTTTGACGCAGCAAGATTGATGGGAGTGAGAAGTGACAGAATAATCCGTGGCGCTTTTGCTTTATCGGGTGTTTTGGCAGGAGTCGCAGCAGTCTTTTGGTTAATGAGAAGCGGACAAGCAGGTCCAACAGCTGGGCTTACGCCGATGTTGAAAGGTGTTCTAGCTGCTCTTATAGGTGGTTTAGGAAGTTTGGGGGGAGCGGTACTGGGAGGAGTGACACTCGGCTTGGTGGAAGTGATGCTTATATCAAGACTTCCAGAAGGTCTGGTGGGCTTAACAGACGGAATTGTTTTCCTCCTGATAGCTTTCCTATTTGTTTTCCGTCCCCAAGGTTTCATATCAGTGCGCAGAGCGGAGCGTGTGTGATGTCAAAAGAAACTTTTTACTCACGCTTATTCACTCTTGTCGGACCCGTCTCTATTTTCACTGTTCTTGTTTGCGGAGGTCTTTTATACTCGTCTTTTGGTGGTTCAGCTCGTGACGGTTTAGTAACACAGATGCTAATCAACGCAATAATCGTCCTGGGTATACAGATATACGTTGGCAATACAGGTGTTCTTTCCTTTGGGCATATAGGTTTTGGTGCAATCGCTGGATACGCGTTTGCTATTTGCGCAATTTCACCTACTAGAAAGAACTCTCAAATACCAGATGCACCATTTGGACTTTCAGGAGTTGATTTAACCCCTTTCCAATCTGTTCTTGTATCAATTCTAATAACTGTAATTGTTGCCTTCATCATAGGATTGGGTTTAGCAAGGTCAGGAGCTAGATCGGGCTCTGTGGCAGCAACGGTAATAACTCTCGCATTGCTTTTTGTGGTTCACGAAGTAGCAAAAAACTGGATTGATTTAACACGCGGCGGGAAAACAGGTCTGTCTTTCAGTCCCTTAGGCAATGCTACGTTGCAAGGTAGAGGCTGGATTTATATAGCGCTCTTATTTGCAATTATTTCAGCGCGACTCTTCAAGGAAACTCGTTTAGGCAGGCTGGCGCAAGCTGCGAGAGAAGACGATCTGGCTGCCAGAGCAGTAGGTATAGATCCAGCAGTTCAGCAGATGATTTCCCTTTTGTTATCCGTGACACTCGTTTCTATGGGCGCTTCGTTGCGTGTTTTTGAGTTGGGAAGCATTAATCCTCGTCTCTTCTTTTTTAAATTCACTTTATTGACACTAACGATGCTGATTGTTGGTGGTCGTAACAGCGTCACAGGAGCAATAGTCGGTGTAGTCGTAATCACTGCAGGTAGTGAATTTACAAGGTACTTGGCGGGACCTTCTGTGGATGTAGCAGCACTTGACTGGATACTGCGTAGTGGATTAACGGACATTTTTCTTGGGGCATCCATGTTGGGCTTTATGATCTTCAAGCCAGCAGGTTTGTTGGGAGATTGGGAATTAGACAAGTGGCTCAAGAAATTTTTACCAAAAAAAACTACGACAGGGAGATCTAAACCCGGATTAGGAAATGATCAAGAGTTTGAACACCAGAGCCTGAACGTGGAAGGTGTGGTAGTGGATTTCGGAGGTTTTAGAGCGTTAGATCGAGCAGAAATTCGTGCAGGAACTGATGAAGTTGTTGGATTGATAGGTCCGAATGGAGCCGGCAAAACTACTTTACTTAATGTCATTACAGGAGTTGTTGACTGTAGTGAGGGTGATCTAAAGATAAATGGAAAGAGTCTCGAAGGCTTGCAGCCACACATGATAGCTAGGGCCGGGCTTGTCAGAACATTCCAAAATTTGAGATTGTTTCACCTTTTGTCCGTAAGGGAAAATATTGAAGTTGCCCGGTTGGCGTCTCCGGATGCAAATAAGAGATTAGGAACAGCAGCTATCGAAGAACTCATACAACTAACTGGTTTAGACGAATTAAGAAATAGGCGTGCGGGAGAGCTCGATTATGGAAACGCCCGTCGATTGGAGCTGGCAAGGGCAGCAGCAGCAAATCCCTCATTTTTATTACTAGATGAACCAACCAGTGGTATGAGCGACCATGAGTCAGAAGCGATGATCCATCAGGTGAGAAGCGTTGCATCACTTATAGGCGCAGGAGTTGTTGTAATCGATCACGATTTGAATTTCATCACAGGAATTTGTGATCGTGTATATGTGTTGGATCAAGGTCGTCTTATTTCAACTGGGTCACCTGAAGAAATTTCACGTGATGAAAAAGTTAGGGTTGCCTACTTAGGTAGTTCTTAAAGCAGCTAGTTATCTTGTTAACCATCCTCCATCAACAGGTAAATGGATCCCTGTGATCCAGGATGCTTCTTCAGACAAGAGGAAGCGAACTGCTTTTGCGACATCTTCTGGAAGACCGACTCTGGGTATAAGCAGTCTGGTTTTCAGATCTTCGAGTGTCTCGGGTGCAGTAATCCCTTCAAGAGATACAAAATCAGTAGCAATCGGGCCCGGAGCTACGGCATTTACGCGAATTGATTTTTTAGCTAGCTCAACTGACAAAGCTTTAGTCAGCATTTTGACTCCACCTTTTGAAGCGTTGTAATGGACTTGACAATAGCCTTTTGAAGATACAACAACTTCTGCTTCTACAGTGGAGATATTCACCACAGCCCCCCCTCCGGCTGCAGCAATATCACGAGAAACCTCCTGGGTCGTCAACCAAGTTCCCTTCAAGTTCACGTCGACAACTAAATCCCACTCTTCTTCTGTCAGTTCATCTAGGGACGTCATTGTTACAAGTCCGGCACAATTGACAAGTCCTGTAATTTTTCCAAATTCTTTTAAACCGGTGTCAGCTGCATGTCTAATTTCGTTTCGTTTTCGAACGTCCACTTTTTGGAAAATAGCTTCCCCGCCGTTGGAAAGTATTTCCTTGCAAGTGTCAACGCCTTTGGACTTATCA
>CEVU01055623.1_pt1 | contig 19021 bp, 15 predicted proteins | sample 427081 | NCBI WGS metagenome assembly CEVU01 (sample SAMEA2623868, study PRJEB7988) | marine metagenome | biome: marine biome (ENVO:00000447); feature: deep chlorophyll maximum layer (ENVO:xxxxxxxx); material: "saline water (ENVO:00002010), including plankton (ENVO:xxxxxxxx)" | depth 80 m | reverse complement strand
CATAAGCACCATTGATCACCTGGTTTCAGGCCCGTAAATCCATACTCTGGCATCGGGGTCGACAGATCATTCCCAGCTTCTTTTGAGAATTGAAGAAACTCATCAGTCATGATAGCGCAAACAGTATGGACACCCATATCGCCCGATCCAGTGTCGCAGCAACCATTCCTGTAGTATCCCGTAAGTGGATCCAAGCTACAATCTTCAAGGTCTGTTCCAATAACATTTTTTGCCATAATGAAATCTTACACGATCAGATTTACAGTGTTCAAAGTCTTAGTAGTTTCTGTCTAATCCTTAAGCGTGAATAGGTGCTCTTTTGGTTGACCATTGGATTTCGTTCTCAATTTGAGCTCCTATACGAAAGAGAAGGTCCTCGCGTCCGTAAGCAGCTACCAATTGTATACCTATGGGCAAGCCATCAGATGTGAATCCTGTTGGTAGAGAAATAGCAGGTTGACCGGTTGCGTTAAAGGGAGAAGTATACGCAGCGTAAGGAAGAGAGCGCATTGAATTCCTCATGGGTTCATCCTCTGTCGATGTTAGTTCCCCAATAAGTGGGGGAGGCTGAAGCGTTGTAGGAGTTAACAGTAAGTCCCATCCTTCCTCCCACCACTGCAATGTGGATCGCCTCATAGCTCCCATAGCTGCTTGAGCCCGCAAAACTTCTAATCCAGAAGTTTTTGCACCGTATTCTGCCATAAGCCATGAGCCAATTTCTACATCTTCAATTGTTAGTTCTCTACCAATCAGTTCAGAAACATTTTTCAATGTTAAATTTGCTCCAGCCATCCAAATGGCGCTGAATCTACCGCCAATTGCGGGATCATCTAATGCAGGCGGATGTGCTTCGTCTACATAGTGTCCAAGATTTTCAAGAAGTGCAGCTGCTTCGTTTGTTAGGCGCCGGCAATCATCATGAAGCTCGAGTTCGCTTCTAGGAGATTCGTTCCAAAGACCTATTCGGAGTTTCCCAGGGTTAGCTACTACCTGATTCATGTAAGGCTGTCCATGAGTTGGGGCAACGACGCCATCACCCAAAGTAGGTAATGCAGTGGCATCAAGGATAGCTGCTGTATCGCGCAAGGAGTGAGAGACCACATGCTGAATAGAAAGGCCCCATTCTTCTTGAAGTGGGCCCATAGGTACGCGTCCGCGGCTTGGCTTTAAACCTACGAGTCCGCACATGGCTGCCGGAATACGGATACTTCCTCCGCCATCGCTCGCATTCGCAGATGGAACCATTCCCGAAGCTACAGCTGCAGCGGCTCCACCACTTGAACCACCTGTACCGTAATCGGTATTCCAAGGATTTCTACAAGGACCATAAGATTCAGGTTCGGTAGTTCCAACAAGCCCAAATTCTGGTGTATTGGTTCTACCGATAACAATAAACCCTGCTTCACGGTATCTTCTAGCTAAATCAGATTCTATCGGCGAAATATAGTTGGCATCTTTCAAGGCTTTATTTCCAAGGTGCATGGGTTCACCAGCACTACACGTCCAAAGATCTTTTAATAGAAAGGGCACACCTTTAAACGGGCCGTCAGGAATGTCACCTTTTGCATCTTCTAAAGCTCGCTCAAATCTTGTTGTAACGACGGCATTAAGCTTATTATCTAGAGATTCTATTCGATCTATAGATGCCTGAACAGCTTCAGAGGCTGAGATTTCGCCAGATCGAATAGCTTCTGCTAGACCAACGCTGTCCAATCGGCTTAACTCGCTATCACTATAATCCATAAAAGGAACATACCTCAGCATTAGGTGAACCGCTAAAGCGGCGTTTAATTTCTAGGGGTTCCATTTCGAAAAAGTATCAATCATGAGCTGCACATCTGAACCAAGTGGGTAAAGGATTGGGGATGTACAGCCAGCTTCTATGTATTCCAGAACTTTTGCCTTAGCTTCTTCAGGACTTCCTGAAGCTGTGCATCTCTGGACAACATCATCTGGAACAAGTTTTGAGGCAGCAAGGACTTCTTCATTAGTGGCTGGCCAAGAGAGCACTTGATGTATTTCATTAAGTAGTTCGTCTGTAACACCACTTGCAGCCATGATATGAGGTTGTTGACCAAGGTATTGAGTTAAGAGAAGACGAGCGCTGTCTAATGCAGCTTGCCTATCTTCGTCAATTGAACAAACAATAAGTTGAGGTCGGTCTATGCTGTCGAGGTCTTTACCAACAGAATTCGCTCCGGCCTCTAACGCCTCCATAGCGCGTACGTTATATTTTGGTTCAACCATGTAGTTGAGCACTACTCCGTCAGCTATTTTCCCTGTTAGCTCCATCATCTTCATTCCTGTGGCGCCAATGTATATCGGAACATCTTTGGCGACTCTTTCTTGGTGAACATAATCAAGTTCTACGCCATCAAGCTTTACATATTCTCCTTCATAAGTAACTGGTCCATCACATTGCAAAAGAGCACGGACTGACTCAACGACCTCTCTCATTACTTTAAGAGGTCGTTTTCTTTCAATGCCTACCTTTGAAGCTAAAGGGTCCCACCAAGCACCAATCCCAAGGATTATTCGACCTGGAGCTAAGTCGTCAAGCGTTGAAAAAGTTGAGGCTATCCGAGCGGGATTTCTTGTCCAGCAATCAATTACGCCACTTCCTATTTTGATTCGTTCAGTGCTTGTAGCAAATGCCGCCATTGGCACACAGCACTCCCTGACTAGTCTTGAATCAGCTTGCCATACAGAGTCAAAGCCCTTTCTTTCGGCAGATTGAGCGAATTCAATCGCGTTCTGTATCGAATGAGCATCCTGAAGATAGATACCTACTTCTTGGGTCATACGACCTCCTGAAGCTTCCGAAATAAGCGGATAGCTGCTTCAGCAGCTTTTGCTTTAATTTCGTCAGCATCAATTTTAGTAAACTCGCCGTTTTCCATCACTTTTTCTCCATCAATTTCAATATTCACTGGCTTTACTCCGGTCGTAAAGGCTAAGTGCCAAGGGTCCATTTTATGGTAGGACCAAGTCACAATATCGTTGACACATTCGGGAAATAAAGATTTATTAACTTCAAGCATTTCCCAGGTCCTCTCCGGAGATTCGGTAACGTTATCTTCGCGTAAGCGAGCGTATGCTATCCGAAATTCGTCAACCATATCAGCACCTATACCATCGGTTCCTAACCCAATCGGGTTAGTAAATCTTGAAGGTTTGGCATAGCCAACAGAGTTGTTCATATTTGACCGGGGATTATGAATAATAGTTCCCTTTAGTCCATGGTTATCTTCTAGGGACACTCCATGGACTATGAGCCAATCATCGTTTGTAAATGGTTTTAACTTTGTAACAGCAGATGAGTCTATTTCGCTCTCTGCAACATGAACATGAACTCCAACGTGGAAATCAGTTGCAAGTTCAGTTGCCGCCGCTATGGTCTCATCTGAACAAGTAAAAGCTGCATGAATGCCGACCATGCCCCGTCCGCCTTCGCTTAGGAAACGTCTGTTCTCCTCTAAACCGCGTTTAGCACCATCAGTCATTCTTTCTATTTCTTCAAAGCAGCCTTCGCCTCTATCAGTTACCCCATAGCAGGTATTGACCCGCACTCCTACAGATTCGCAAGCATCTTGGATAGTAGTCAACGAACCTTCGATTGCGTTTGGTGATTCATGGTGATCAATGATGCAAGTTGTCCCGCTTTGTAATGCTTCCAAGGCCCCTAATTTCGCTGACCATTCAATCATGTCTAAGTCAAGAGCTTGATCTAGCCTCCACCAAATAGATTTTAGAATCTCAAGAAAAGATTCGGGTGTTTTAATTGGAGCAGGCATTCCTCTAGCAAGTGAAGAGTAGAGGTGGTGATGAGCGCAGACTAACCCATGTGTCTGGTTAGAAGTTAGTTCCATGCCTCGGCCCGCTCGCGGTTTGACATATCTTCCATAGGTAGCTCATTTCTCCATAACCCATCGTTGGCTTGGAGCGCCGCAGCCACAGCGCCAGCAGTTGGTACAAGGCCTATTTCTCCAACACCTTTGATCCCATATGGGGAGTTCGGTTGTGGCGACTCAACAAGTATTACATCAACATCTGGCATATCCTTTGGGCGAATGATGTTAAGACTTTTTAAAGTTAGGTTTTTTGGTTTTCCGGATTCGTCACAAGGGAAACCTTCGGTAAGTGCATATCCAAGACCCATGTGGACTGCACCTTCAATTTGGCCCTCGCATAGCAGAGGATTCACTGCTTTCCCGACATCATGAGCAGCAACAACTCGTTCAATTTTTTCTGATTCGGGATTTATAATGACAAGCTGAGCGGCGTAGCCAAATGTAGAGTGGATGACTGGATTCTCGATATTTTCTGATAATGAATTCGTCCAGTCAACTCTGTATTCTCCTTCATAATCTATCCCTACTTTTTGACCATCTTCAATTGCGTTTCGGCAAGCATCTTGAACTGCACCTGCACCCATAAGCGTTCCGCGACTACCCGTTGTTTGCCCAGCACCTAGTTCTCTGGACGTGTCAACTATTACATCTATGGTTTCAACTGGAACACCAAGTTCTTCAGCAGCTACTTGTAAGGCAACCGTATGTACGCCCTGCCCCATTTCTGTCCAACAATGTCGGACCTGAACACGACCATCTTCAGTAAAATGAATTACAGCTTTAGCAATTTCTTTAAATCCATTCCCTAACCCAGAATTCTTTAGACCTAAACCAATGCCAACTGGTTTCCCATCGGAAATAGCTTGATCAAAAGCAGGCTTGACCGCATCTAAACAAGCCTTAGCCCCAAGTGCTCCGTCATCCATGATTTGGCCGGGACCCCAAGTTGAACCAGAAGTAACAACATTAATATTTCGAATTTCCCACCCGCTTATACCAACTTTTTCAGCGAGTCGGTCCATCACTCCTTCCATAGCAAATTGGGCTTGGTTAGCCCCAAACCCTCGGAATGCGCCACAGACAGAATTGTTTGTACGTGCAGCAATGGCCTCAACTTCGATGTTCGGGATAACGTATGGTCCGCTTGCATGGCCAGCAGCTCGTTCAAGAACTTTCATCCCTACTGAAGCATAGGGTCCTGAGTCACCAATCATTTGAACGGAAAGGGCCTTAAGTTGTCCCTTATTATTACACCCAGCTTTATATTCAAGTCGGATGGGGTGCCGTTTAGTATGAATCAGAAAAGATTCTTCACGACTTAACGTAGTTTTGACTGGTTGCTTGAGCAGCCATGCAGCAAGAGCTGTTTGCGCCTGGTTTGACATATCTTCTTTCCCGCCAAAAGCCCCACCATTCGAAACAAGTTCAACAGTTAAATCACTTTGGTCTATGCCCAGAACTCTTGCAATATCGTTTCTATCATCCCATATTCCCTGACCTCCGCTATAGACATAAAGTTTCTGGTCATCATCAAATGTGGCCAAAGTTGATTCTGGTTCAAGAAATGCATGGTCCACCCGCTGTGTTTGGAAGGTTTCACTGACTATGTAATCGCACTCTTCCCAAGCAGCCTCTACATTGCCTCTTTCATATGATGAAGTAGAAAGGACATTGCCGTCTAGGCCCCAGACGGCATCCTCTTTTGAATCTATAGCTTTTATCGGGTTAGTGAATACAGGAAGCACACTGTATTCAATTCTGATGAGTTCAGAAGCTGCACGAGCGATTTCACGTGTTTCAGCAACAACCATGGCCAACACATCTCCTAGATAGCTAGTTCTCCCTCTAACAGGAATAAACACTGGCCAATCTTTATGGATAAGGCCAACTTTCAATTCGCCGGGGACATCTGCAGCAGTGATGACTCTAACTACGCCTTCTAAAGCTTCAGCATCGGAAGTATCAATTGAAATAATATCGGCACGGGCATAGTCGCTAAGTTTGAAAGCGCCATGAAGAAGGTCTGGAACATCAAGGTCATCAATAAATGGCCTTTCCCCTATAGCTAAGGACTCAGCCTCGTATTTGATTTGTCTGCTACCGATGCCGGTGCTTTCTTCTAAACAAGGAATATCTCCCTGAGCAAGTGACTCAACTGCATCTAGGATTTTAATGTATCCAGTGCAGCGGCATAGGTGAGCGCCAAGATGCCTTGCAGCATATTCTCTTTCTAATTTGTCGCCTTTTTTGTCAACTAATACCTTTGTCCTCACCATAATACCGGGTGTGCAAAAACCACATTGAAGAGCACCACATGCCGCAAATGCCTCACCCATGCGATTGATTTCATCAGGGTCAAAACCTTCTAACGTCTGTATTGATGCACCCTCGGCTCGCTCAACAGAAAGCTGACATGAGATTCTAGCTTTGCCATTCATGATGACAGTGCAACATCCGCACTGTCCGGTGGGAGAACAGCCATCTTTTGCAGACAAAATACCTAATTCATCTCGCAACGCTCCAAGTAGATGGGCGTGATCACCCACCACCTCGATTTGTTTACCATTCAGCTCAAATATAGTCATGTCTCTTCCGGAACAATAGCTCCACTTTGAGTTGTGATGCGTCCATAAGTCTCTGGTTTTCTATAACGCTCAAAATCAAAGAGAGTTTCTTTATAATTTTTGCATAAGTCTAAATTGATGTCAGCAATGATTAGCTCATCACCATTGGTCTTTGAATTGGCAATAATCTCACCGCTTGGGGCGATAATGCAAGAGTCTGAAAGGGACTCGACGCCCTCTTCTACTCCGCCTTTAGCGACTCCAACAATAAAACAACCATTTTGGTAGGCCCCTGCTTGCATAACTAAATGGTTGTGAAAAGAGGCAAGTTCATCTTGCGTTGGGTCAGGGGCATAATGGACAGGTGTGTTGTACCCGATAAGAATCAACTCAGCGCCACCTAGCGATAAACACCGATAAGTTTCAGGCCATCTTCTATCGTTACAAATAGCCATTCCGACTACGCCCCCAAAAGCGTTCCATGTTGGAAATGAGTCACCGGGCTGGAAATACCTTCTCTCTAGATGTTGAAATGCTCTCCACGGTTCATTATCTTCATGGCCCGGGAGATGAACCTTTCGGTACTTTCCGATTACATCTCCATTAGAGTCAACCAAAATTTGCGTGTTATACCTATCGCCGTCAACAGTTAGCTCTGCGTACCCAAGGCAAAACCCAATGCCGTACTCTTTTGCTTGCTGGAATAACCTAGTTGTTTGTTCTCCAGGCATTTCTGTTTCATAAAAATCGTCTAGAGAAAGATCCTGTTCTTCCTCTATAAACCATCGTGGGAAAAAAGTAGTTAAAGCAAGCTCAGGATAAACGATAAGATCAACGTTCTCTTTATGTGCTTCATCAAGAAGATTAATCAATCTATCAACGATGCGACCCCTTGTTTCATTCCTTGCGATAGGGCCGAGTTGACCTGCAGCTAATCGTAAATTACGTCCGCTCATTATTTTCCTTTGCTAAATTCATCAAGACTTGAAGGAGCACATTTGCTCCATCGCTAATCTGGTCCTGGCTTGTATATTCAGCTGGATTATGAGAAAGACCATGTTTACTAGGGACAAAGATCATCGCAGATGGGCATACTCTTGCAAACATTTGCGCATCATGGCCTGCTCCAGAAGTCATTTGATTCACAGAAAGATTGAGGCTCTCAGAAGTAGAAATAATGTCTTTAACCAAAGCCTGGTCAAAAGAAACAGGTTCAAAGCGAGCCAACACTTTACTGGCGATTTCTACGTTCTCACTCTTAGATAACGCAAGGCAGAATTCCTGCACTTGCTTTTCTGCGTTTTTTAGTACTTCATCATCAGTGTTTCTTAGGTCGACTGTCATTAGCGCCTGAGAAGCAACTACATTTACGAGGTTTGGTTGTAAGTTGATCATTCCTACTGTCCCAACTTGATTCCCACCAAGGTCTAAAGCTAGTTGCCTAACAAAAGTCGCTATTTGAGAAACTGCAAACCCAGCATCACGTCTCATATGCATAGGAGTGGTGCCTGCATGATTCGATTGACCATCAATAGAGATTTCTGTCCAACTTATTCCTTGAACACTATCTACAGCACCAATCGCTATTTCACTAGCTTCGAGAACAGGCCCTTGTTCAATATGAAGTTCAAGAAAGGCTTTCGGCACAGGACCGGGGCACGGAGCATTTCCAAGAAATCCTATACGCTCAAGCTCGTCACCAAATCTTTTCCCGTCTATGCCATTAATATCGTGAGCGGTTTCAACGCTCATTCCTCCTACATAGACAAGGCTACCGAGCATGTCTGGCGCAAATCTAGCACCCTCTTCGCCAGTAAAAAAACCAACAGAGATCGGATGAAGAGGAGAAAAACTGTTTTCAATTAATACCTCAACTATTTCAAGACCTGCTAGGACACCCAGATTTCCATCAAACCGTCCACCAGTTCGAACAGTATCTATATGACTGCCAGTCATTACTGGCGGGAGAGCATGGTCAGTGTGATCACCAAACCAAGTGCCTACGACATTTCCAACTCCATCGATTGATACCTCCATCCCAAGATCTCTCATCCAAGTGACCACCAGATCTCTTCCTTCTTTATCTTCATCAGTCAGGGCTAAACGTGAACATCCGTAGGTATCCGGTATTGCGCCAATTTGAGCAAGTTCTGCTATCCGAGCCCAAAGACGGTCACTATTGATTTGAAGGGAATCCATCATAAAATTCTACATTTCGAATGCTCTAAAGGCTTGCAGTTATCAATAGTTAACAAAAACAAAGCTTTAGCCTAACGCAATATCTTCTGGGCGGACAGGAACTCGAGCAAGGTCTAGGCCAGTAGCATTTCTTATTGCTGCAACTATGGCAGGGGTTGAAGATATGACTGGAGGCTCACCGATACCTTTAGCTCCGAATGGTGCACCAGGCTCAGGCTCTTCAATAAGCGCAGCTATTTGAATTTCGGGTGTGTCTAAAGCAGTCGGAAGAAGATAATCAGTAAAATTGGCATTTTGAATAATTCCATCTTTTAAAATAATCTCCTCTAGTATTGCCAAGCCTAGGCCTTGGGTAATGCCACCTTCTATTTGGCCTCTAGCTTGTACCGGATTTAGAACTCGGCCAACATCCTGCGATGTGGCAACCTCCACAACTCTAACCAAACCCAACTCTTCATCTACATCAACTACGGCGCGATGGGCAGCAAAAGCAAACGATACGTGAGCATTGCCTTGCCCATCCTTATCAAGCGGAAAAGTTGGGAGATGCCGATGAATAACAGTTTCATCAAAGTGTCGACCAGAAAAGGCGTCAGCTATGGGTATTGATATTCGCCCATCGTCAGAGACAAGTAAAGTATCAATTCTTCTAAATCCAATTGACTCCTGTTCTGAAAGGTCATAGATAAGTTTATTCAAAACGGCCTCGCATGCTTTCATTACAGCGCCGCCAGACATCCAACTTTGCCGACTAGCTGAAGTTGAGCCAGCGGAACCGATAGATGTATCTGCGGGAAGAATATTAATTTCTGAAATCCCTAGGATTTCTTCCACAATTTGATTTATGAGGGTGATAAAACCCTGACCTACTTCCACACATGCTGTTTGAATGGAGACAGTACCGTCGTTGATAATGCAACGAGCCTCAGAGGAATCATCAAAGCCTTCAGAGAACATAAGATTTTTTATAGAAGCTGCAAAACCAACTCCACGTTTTATATGTCTCTTATCAGAGGTTCTTCCGGTCCCTCCTGGGCGTTCAAGAATATTATCTTCAGGAAAAGCAGGAAGGGGATAGTCAGCCAAGGATGTCAGTACTTTTCGAACAGGGGCAGCGCCAGTAATTTCTTGGCCAGTAATTATTGTATCGCCAGGCTCCAAAGCATTAATCAAACGAAACGCCACCGGGTCTAGATTAAGTTTTTCAGCTAATTTATCCATTTGAGCTTCTGCCGCAAAGCAGGTTTGGACATTTCCGAAGCCACGCATAGCGCCACATGGTGGATTATTAGTGCGAACTCCCCACCCCTCTACGAATGCATTCTGGACTTTATATGGACCTATAGAGAAACAACAAGCATTAGCTAGAACGGCAGAAGTTGTAGATGCATAAGCGCCACCATCCATAATAATTTTTGCCTCTACATTTACAAGGGCGCCATCATTATTTGCGTGATGGCGAAACCAGACCTTTGCCGGATGCCTATGAACATGTCCTAGGAAAGACTCATTCCTGTCATAAATCATTTTCACAGGCTTTCCAGTATGTAGGGCCAACATGCATAAATGTACGTGCATGCTTACATCTTCTCTTCCGCCAAAAGCCCCACCTACACCAGACAACGTAACCCTAACCAACTCTTTAGGCATGTTTAGTGCTGTAGCGACTTGCTCTTGATCTGAATGAAGCCATTGCGTTGATATATGTAGTTCGATGCCACCATCTTGTGTTGGAATAGCCATACCAGACTCTGTTCCCATGAATGCCTGATCCTGCATGCCTATCTCGTATTCTCCCTCTACGGCTACATCACCAGTAGCTTCAGAATCACCGTGACGAATAGTTAAATGCCTTATCACGTTGCCTTCTGGGTGTATTGGGTCTGCTGCTGTAGCCAAGTAACTGTCAACTAAAGGAGAAAGAATTGCATAATCTACACGGATAGCATCTGTTGCCTTTCGGGCGATTTCAGGGTGATCTGCAGCGACAATTGCAATAGGTTCCCCGACGTAGCGCACGCAATCACTAGCTAGAACAGGTTGATCGGTTCGCTCAAGACCAAAAATATTTTTTCCAGGTACATCGTCTGCGGTGAGAATAGCGTGAACACCTGAAATAGTAAGGGCTTCTGATATATCTATACTAAGAATCTTTGCAGAAGCGTGGGGTGATCGAAGAGTCTGACCCCAAAGCATTCCATCAGAGCTTAAATCACTTGAGAATATAAATTCACCCTGAACTTTGTCTTGAGCATCTGGTCTAGGCGCAGAAGTACCTATTCCTGATCTTACTGACTGAACCGTATCGCTAGCTAGTGACATCAGGTCCGCCTTGTTCAGATATACGCCTTTTCGAAGTTATTTGGACCGCCTCAATAATTCTCCCATATCCAGTGCACCGACAGAGATTCCCAGAGATGGCTTCACGGATTTCAGGAACATTAGGTTGAGGGTTAGTTTCTAGAAAATCATGAATGGTGACAAGAAGACCTGGTGTGCAGAATCCACATTGGATAGCGCCAGTTTCAACAAAAGCCTCCTGAACATCGCTTAACGCATCATTGTTAGAAATTGATTCAATAGTTTTTATAGTTCGCTCTGTAGCATTAGCCGCTAGTACCAAACAGGAGCAAACAAGAACCCCATCCATCATTACAGAGCATGATCCGCACTCACCTTGTTCGCAGGCATTTTTAGAACCATATAGCCCTAGTTTCTCTCGAAGGACATATAGCAAACTTTCTCCGAGCCAAGACTTAGGAATATCATAGGAAATGTCATTGACTAGTAAATTGTACTTGTTGCTTTCTGTTTGCTTAGTCACTGCTTCGCTCCTCAAATATTCTCAGTAATGCTCTCTCTCCTAAAACACTCACAGTATGACGACGGTAGTTAGCTGAACTCCTGTGATCAGTTATCGGGCTACTCGCATTGCTAACTAGCTCTCGGAAAGTGCTAATTGCCGCAGGATCAACTGTCATAGTTTCCCAATCAACGAAATTCTCTATGTATTTCTCTGCTTCAGTCGCTCTGCAAGGCGCTGCTGTCACAGACCCAAGAGCGACCGCAATTGTCTTCCGATCCATATCAGTAACCATTGCTAGAGAAGCGATAGAAATAACCATGGCATTTCGTGGGCCAACTTTTAGAAATTCTTGTGAACCTCTGAGAATAGGGACCTTAACTGATTCAATAAATTCATTCTCTGCGAGAGAGGTTTTCTTAACGCCTGTGATGAGATTATCGATAGAAACAGTTCGGCTTCCACTAATACTTCGGATAGTGACTGTCGCATTTAAAGCCAAGAGCACAGGTATCATGTCGCCTGCTGGTGATGCAGTACCCAGATTTCCACCAATAGTTCCAGCATTCCTAATCTGAGGGGACCCTATCGTTCTTGCTGATTGCGCTAACGCAGGTACTAGAGTTGACAATGGCCCCCTTTCGATTTCACGATATGTAACACACGAACCGATCAGAACAGAGTCTCCATCGTGACGCCACTGCCTAAGTTCTGGGACTCTATCAATTGCAATCACAGCAGTAGGGTCTCTATGTCGGAAATTCACCTCAACCATAAAATCAGTTCCTCCAGCAAGAATCTTTCTGGCTGGGTCTTCTGCTAATAAGGTGCAAACCTCCTCAGAAGTAGTAGCAATGAGAAATTCCATACTCTAAGGGTAGCGAGTAGATTAAATCTACGGAACGACCTATCTATTAAGCATTAAATAAAACTTCTTTACGCATCAAGCACGATCGCTCTTCCATCAGATGGAGGCATCAACGGCTCATCGGTCGACCATGGAAAATTAATCCAGTTATCTGTTCTTTTCCATACGTATTCGCATTTAATAATTGAAGGGCTTTTTTCGTAGAGCACAGCACTTCTAACATCAGCGACTTCACTTTTACAGAATTCATGAACATAAGCCAAAGTCGCACCAGTGTCAGCAACGTCATCAGCAATGAGAACTCTTGCATTTCTGAGGTCTATGGAATCAAGATAGGGTGGCAGAGCCACAGGAACATCTAATCTTTCTTCTACACCTGTGTAATATTCAACGTTCATGACATAAAGGTTTTTAACAGATAGTGCGTAACCGAGAGAACCAGCAACAAATAAGCCGCCACGAGCTATAGCCAATATAATGTCCGGTTGGTACTTATCATCTGCAACAATCTTCGCTAACTCTCGAGCAGCATTTCCGTAAAGGCCCCAATCTAATGTCTCCCGTTCTTCGCTCATTTCTCTCCAATCGTTCCGTTTGTACATTATCTCTGCAAATTCTTGCGAGAGCCAATCATAGTTTTTTGTAGCAAAGAAAGGCAGAAAGCTTTTAGAATGGAATCACAACTTAGGGGACCTTCCTACCCGCATTCGCCGGTAGAAAGCTCAGAACTAGGAGAGAAAATGAAAATCCTAATCGCAGATGAACTTCACGAGTCTGCACAAAAGACATTAGAACTTATCGGTCACGAGGTCATTGTTAAACCAAAATGTACTTCTGCTGACCTCCATGAGCATCTACAAGGAGTTGAAGCTCTTGTAGTCAGAAGCACTAGAGTTCTTGAAAAGAATCTCCAAGCAGCAGATACTCTTGAGGTCATTATTCGGGCGGGTGCAGGGGTAGATACAATTGATGTTGAGGCTGCTTCAAATCAAGGTATCTATGTTTGTAACGTCCCCGGTAAGAATGCAGTAGCAGTGGCTGAGTTGACATTTGCACTGCTTCTAGGAATTGATCGCCGCATTGCAGATGGAGCACAAGACCTAAAAGATGGAATCTGGAATAAGCGGCTCTACTCGAAAGCTGATGGGCTTCATGGGAAAATTATCGGGATCGTAGGATTGGGCGAAATCGGTTTATGCGTTGCTGAGCGAGCGAAGGCATTTGGATTGACTGTTTTAGGAGAACGTAAGCAAGGGAGGACGCAAAGAGTCGAACAACGAATACGCCAAATCGGGATACGTCTTGTTGATACACTCCCAGACCTCGTTTCTCAAAGTGACATTGTCTCTATTCATGTTCCATTCAATGAAGCAACTGAATCAATGGTGAATAAGGATTTCCTCTCTAATTTTCAGAAAGGTGCAATTCTTATCAACACCAGCCGTGGTGAGGTAATTGATGAACAAGACCTTCTCGACGCAATAGAAAATCAATCACTGCGAGTCGGACTAGATGTTTTCCAAGACGAGCCGGCAAGTTCCGGAACAAACTTTGATTCGAAGCTCGCAAATCACCCGTCAATTGTCGGTAGTCACCACATCGGGGCGTCAACAAAGCAAGCAAGCATTGCTGTAGCAAAAGGCGTAATCGAAGCGATAACAAGTTTTGAACTAGGAAACCCTAAGAACTGTGTAAATGAATCTCCGGAAGGAGACGGCACATCGCAGGTTAGGGTAAGACATCTTGACAAAGTCGGAGTCTTAGCATCTGTTCTATCTACGTTGCGATCAGTTGACTTAAATGTGCAATACATGAACAATAAAGTTTTTGCCGGGAAGAAAGCAGCTGTTTCTACCATCGAAGTTGCTGGAGAAATCCCCGCCGATCTCTACGACCAGCTTATTTCGCTAGAGAATGTTCTCGGTGTTTCCCTATTAGACAAAAGAAGTGTTGGATGAGCATAGAGAATTCACTACTGCAGAGAATAGAAACTAGGATCGTTTTGCCAGAATGGGCTGAGCGTGTTGTTTCTCCAGCGTATGATGTTTTAAGGCCACTTGAACGTGACAGATTAATGGATCAAGACCCTTACGTTTTCCTTCATGTAACTAGTTCAAAAAGTGACGAAACAGAAGTGGCGAAGACTAATGCAAACTTCGATGCGTTGAAAAGACTATACGAAGTAGGAGCGTATTCAGCTAAGGCAGAACCTTCTTTGTACCTATATAAACTGAAACAAAATCAACATGAACAGATAGCTATCGTAGGAGATGTCTCTCTAGAAATTTTTGAATCTGGGGGGATAGTTCCACACGAGCGAACAAGGCAAAACCGTACGGATGATTTGGCTAACCATCTTAAAGAAATAGGAATCCATTCATCACCCGTTGCACTTGCATATGATGACGATGAGGCAGTCAAATCTTTAATCTCTGTTGTCACAGAATCTCCACCGATACTGGACTTTTGTAGAGAAGATAACTTAGAGCAAACCATATGGCGTATACCTGATGTGACTAGCGAACGTCTCATCTCTTTATTTGAGAATAAAGATACCTTTATTATCGATGGCCACCACCGTATGAGTGCGAGTAGAGAAATCTGGGAACGTTCAGGAAAGGCCAATCGTTATAGTCGAGTCTTAGCAGCTTTTTTTGCTGTTGGTGACTTAAAGATTGAAGCTTTTCATAGGCACGTCATTGACTTGAACGGATTGACTCCTGAAATGCTAACGAGTCAGATTGCTGCAAACGACTTTCTAATAACACCTCTGGATAGTAGTCAAAGTCCGGAACCGCTTACAAGTGGCTATTTTAGTATGTGCCTTGATGGCCATTGGGCCAGGTTGCAGCCACTTCGAGTCCACCCCTCTGAGTTCGATACAGCAATTCTTCAAAATCGTATTTTGGGGCCCATCCTAAATGTTGACGAACAGGGTTCAGACAGAAGGCTCCAGTACCTTCCCGGGACAGTCGGTCTCTCTCACCTCGAGTCATTAACTCTTGGAGAAGAAGGAGTTGCTTTTGCATTGCATCCAGTAAATATGAAGCAATTATTATCCGTAGTAAAGAAAAACAAAACCTTGCCTCCCAAGTCCACGTATTTTGAACCTAAGGTCCGGTCTGGTATTTTTATCACTGAGAGATAAAGAGGATACTAGAGTTCTGTAATCCGTTTGAAACCTTCAGCCGTAGGAAAATCCGAATGAGAAAGTCCCTCAAGAACTAGTTCCTTGAATTCTTCTATTCCTGGTTTAGTGTCATTTGGGTCTATGTTCATAGTTGATTTAAATTGACTTTCATGACAAAGAAGCGCATTAATCTTGTTAATCTCGAATCCTTTACATTCTTCGAAATGATCTATTTCGTTTGCCTCAAATAATAAAAGCTCTTTAGGGCGGTGAGCATCTAGGGCTTGCTCTGGAAAGAAATGAGGGTCGCGGGCAGCAACTAGAGCTTCGATGGTTAAAAAACCAGCAGCTCGATGATCCGGATGCAGCCGATACTGCTTCCAAGGGTCGTGGCCTAAGAGAACATCTGGTTTTAGCTCCCGAATGATTCTGGTTATTCTGCTGCGAAGTGAGGTATTTACCTCTAGCTCGCCATCAGTACAGCCAAGAAAAAAAACTTTTCCTTCAACGGGTAGTTGTTTAGCCGCTTCTAGCTGTTCTAATTTTCGTGTTTCTATAAGTTCCCTGATATCAGTTAATGGATCCCATGTTCCCTTTGAACCATCAGTGCAGATAAGTAAATTAACTATGCAACCGTCTGCCGACCATTTAGCTAATGTTGACCCGGCACCAAATTCTATATCGTCAGGGTGTGCCCCAATAGCTAAAACTTGTCTAGGTGTAGGAATATTCTTCGTACTCACAACATCACCTTAGGCGTCGAATTCGTCTTCAAGGCTTAATCTCCGTAGGTCATCTGGATCGTCTATATCAAATGCGAAGTTTGAGTCTTCGACTACCGAAAGAGAAAGACCTGTTTCCTTTGCACAATGGAGATGGTGACTGTATGAATCAGGGCCGTAACTAAAGGTGAATTCAATCGAAGTTGGAAGGACTAAGACATTTGTTCCATCTAGTTTTGCATCAGGAACTATTACTATCTCGGCTAGATCAATTAGCGACGGTAATCCTTCAGGCCGCATTAAGTCCCCATGAGCAATTAAAACTCTGTTAAATCCTTTTTCTCTTAAAACGTGAAAGCCAAAATACGCAGCTTCATTTAATCCTCTCTTGGGATTACGTATAACATTGACTCCTAAGTCGTTAGCCCAAAATTCCACGGTGTCATCTTCACAGACGACCCAAACTGACAATTCTGAACAAGATTTAATTACCTCAGTAGCTAGCTGCTTGGCGAGGCTTGCGCGCTTTGTCGCTTTAAGGACGGTGGATAGTCGTTCCTTAGCGGATTCAAAGCCTTTTATTGGAATTAGAGCAGCGTAGTTATTCATTGATAAGAAGTTAATGATAGATGTTTCAGGATAGGGATAAGCAATATCCAAGAGATTCTAACGCTAACATTCAAGCGTGGCATTGCAAATAGCTGTTATCGGTGGAGGATCTTGGGGAACAACGGTCGCGCATTTGGTCGCTCATAATGCAGCCACCAAACTTTGGTGTAGAGACGAAAGAGTCGCTAAATCTATTTCTCAAAAACATAGGAATACTCAGTATCTCGGCAAGTATAAGTTGCATCCTAATTTAACCGCTTCTAATGACCTCGAAGAGGTCGTTTCAAATGCACAGATAGTTTTGATGGCTATCCCATCACAAAGTTTTCGGAGTGTTTTCCGAAATTTGAAAGAGTTTTTAAAGCCAGACGTCCCTGTGATTAGCCTTACCAAAGGTTTGGAGCAGTCAACTCAATTAACGATGACTCAAATTATTGAAACTGAATCACCGAACAGGCCTACGGGTGTTTTGACAGGTCCTAACTTGGCAGCAGAGGTTCTTGCCGGCTTCGCTACTGCTTCTGTTGTGGCCACCGAAAATAAATCTCTTCAGGTCGAAATGGCTAAAATATTTTCTACTGATACATTTCGGGTCTATACCAGTAGTGATGTTCTTGGATGTGAATTAGGAGGAGCCTTCAAAAATGTTCTCGCTCTCGCAGTGGGAATGACGACCGGTTTAGGAACTGGAGATAACACTAGGGCAGCAGTTGTGACTAGAGGGTTGGCTGAATTAGCAAGACTTGGTAGTGCAATGGGTGGTAAGCCGGAAACATTTTCGGGCTTGGCTGGGTTAGGTGATCTAGTAGCAACTTGTTTTTCTTCTCAAAGCAGGAACCGTTATGTAGGGGAGCAGTTAGGTCAAGGAAGACAAATTCAGGAAGTTCTTTCAGAGATGAGTAATGTAGCTGAAGGAGTTAATACTGCTCCAGTTGTTGCTTCTCTCGCAAAAGAACATAATGTTGAGACACCGATATGTGATCAGGTAGCTGCAGTAGTCAAAGGAAAGACAACTGCAATGGATGCATATGATGTTCTTTTACTTAGAGAGCAAAAGTCAGAAAATTAAATCGAACTTAAAGCTAAAGGCAAAACAGTTATGCCAGAGTTGGGAATTCTAGGATCAGGGGCAATAGTAAGTAATGACCCTTATGGAAACTTATCTTGGTTAAACGAAAAGGGGAAAAGCATTAATTGGGCTGTTGGTGCTGACGATCGATGGCATTTTGCTGAAAACGAAACATCAGTTAGGCGAGCTCAAGGAGATGAAAATACATCAGTAGAAATCAGAATGCGTGTTCCCGGCGGAGATATCGTTCAAAGAACGGATGTTATTCCTGTTGGCATTGATAGTGCCGTGCTGCTTGAGTTTGAAAATGAAACACCAGTACCTGTAGCGATAGCTATTAAAGCTATTAATTTTAAAACTCTTGAGATAAATGGCTCTAAAGTCTCAGGAGAGTTTGGTCAAGTGATTTCTGCAAGTAAACCTATCGCTTTATTCTGCGTGTCTGATGATCCTAAAAAGCTAAATGAAACTATTCGAAATGGTCTCGCAGAACCGCCTGCAAAACGCCAAAAATTAGAATCAGGAGATAGCGCAGCGATAATCTTTCCACTTCCGCACGCTACTTCTTTACGGTTACTCATTTCCCAAGATGGCGTTCCGGAACTTCCAGACCCCAAAGTATCACCATCGTTTTCTGAGATATCTAATGGTTGGCGGAACCACCTTGACGCAGGAATGCAAATTGCACTTCCTGATAAGCAAATACTTAACGCAGTTGACTCATCCAAAAAACACCTTTTGATTGGAAGTGGGCAACCTATTGATTCAGAATTCTGGGGGAAAGAAAAACCAGGCGAGGTTGCTTCGCTTAGTGCATTAGCACTTCTGCAATGGGGGCATTTAAAAGAAGGCAAAGACCTGCTTCTAAAATGCATGGAATTATCAAACCCTGGTTTGTTCAGAAAAACTGTCTTGCATTCAACATTAATAACTTTATGGGCTTGGGGGAACTACATTGGGCACGGTCCTTCAGATGGGATAGCTAACATTATTTTACCTTGGGTTAAAGAGAACCTTCAGTTCTTACTTGCGTCACTGCCTTCTAAACGCAGGCTAAAAGGAAAAGACCTAAGCCTAGAAATAGCTGCTTTGCAAGCGTCAGTTGAAATCTTAAGAGATGCTGGACAGCAGAATCTAGCTTCTGAGGTAGCTACTCAGTTAGATGAAATTCTAAAACTTATTAATCCGGTCTCTTTAGCAAATGCA
>CEVU01078401.1_pt1 | contig 19040 bp, 10 predicted proteins | sample 427081 | NCBI WGS metagenome assembly CEVU01 (sample SAMEA2623868, study PRJEB7988) | marine metagenome | biome: marine biome (ENVO:00000447); feature: deep chlorophyll maximum layer (ENVO:xxxxxxxx); material: "saline water (ENVO:00002010), including plankton (ENVO:xxxxxxxx)" | depth 80 m | reverse complement strand
AATAGATACTTAACTACTTGGAATAATTATAATAGACTAAGACTATATGCAAGAGGTGAACAACCTGTAGATAAATATAAAGATGAATTATCAATTAATGGTGATTTGTCTTATCTTAATTTAGATTGGAAACCAGTGCCTATTATATCTAAATTTGTTGATATATTAGTTAATGGTATTTCTAATAAAAATTATGAAATAAATGCATTTGCTCAAGACCCTGAGTCTTTAGAAAAAAGAACTAATTACGCAGAGATGTTAGCTCAAGATATTTTTGCTAGAGAAACAATGCAACAAATAGTTGAAAAACTTGATTCTTCTTTGTTTAATACTACAATTCCAGAAAGTAAATTACCTGAAGATGAAACTGAGTTGGAATTACATATGCAGCTTAATTACAAGCAGGCTATAGAAATTGCAGAAGAAGAAGTTATTAACCAAGTATTAGATACTAACAGATGGGAACTAACTAAGCGAAGAGTTAATTATGACTTGGTTACATGTGGAATTGGTGCTTGTAAAACTAATTTCAATCTTTCTAATGGTGTAACGGTTGATTATGTTGATCCAGCTTATTTAATATATTCTTATACAGAAGATCCAAATTTTGAAGACATATATTATGTAGGTGAATTAAAACCAGTTACTTTACCTGAAATAGCAAAACAATTTCCAAGATTAGATGATGCTACGTTAGAAAAAATACAACAACAACAAGGTAATAGAACTTACATGTATGGATATGGTAATGGTCCATGGGATCAAAACACTATTCCATTATTATATTTTGAATACAAAACTTATAGCGAACAAGTATTTAAAATAAAAGAAACAGAATATGGATTAGAAAAAGCATTAGAAAAACCTGATACTTTTAATCCACCAGAAAATGATAATTTTGATAGAGTAGGTAGAACTATTGAAACTCTTTATAGAGGAGTTAAAGTTTTAGGTACTGATATAATGTTAAGATGGGAGATGTGTCCTAACATGACCAGACCAAAAGCTGATACTACAAAAGTAGAAATGAATTATGCTATTTGTGCACCACGTATGTATAAAGGTAGAATAGAATCTACAGTAGGTAGAATTACTGGTTTTGCTGATATGATACAAATAACTCATCTTAAACTACAACAGGTAATAGCTAGAATGGTACCAGATGGGGTTTTCTTAGATATGGATGGTTTAGCAGAGGTTGATTTAGGTAATGGTACTAATTATAATCCAGCTGAAGCATTAAACATGTATTTCCAAACAGGTTCTGTTGTTGGTAGATCTTTAACACAAGATGGTGATATAAATAGAGGTAAAATACCTGTACAAGAGTTATCAACAGGTTCAGGACAAGCAAAAATACAAAGCTTAATATCTACATATAATTATTATTTACAAATGATAAGAGATGTAACCGGATTAAGTGAAGCTAGAGATGGTTCTGTACCAGATAGAGATACATTAGTAGGTTTACAAAAAATGGCTGCTAATGCTTCTAATATTGCTACTAAACATATTAATAATAGTAGTTTATTCTTAACTTTAAGAATGTGTGAAAACATATCTAAAAAAGTTAGTGATATGTTAGACTATCCTTTAACAGCTAATGCTCTTAAAAATAGTATAACTAATTTCAATAGTATGACTTTAAAAGAAGTCGATAAATTAAATCTACATGATTTTGGTATTTTCTTAGATCTTGAACCAGATGATGAAGAAAAGCAGCAATTAGAACAAAATATACAAGTTGCATTATCAAGTGGTGGTATTGATTTAGAAGATGCTATTGAAATACGTCAAATACGTAGTTTAAAATTAGCTAATCAAATGCTAAAAGTAAAACGTAAAAAGAAACAAGCTTACGAAAGACAGATGCAAGCTGATATGGCTCAACAACAAGCATCAGCTAATACTCAAGCTACTCAAGCAGCCGCTGAATCTGAAGTACAAAAACAAGAAGTTTTAACTAATCAAAAAATAAACTTTGAACAAGCTAAGTCTCAAATGGAAATAGAACGTATGAGAACTGAATCAGAGATTAAGCGTGAATTAATGGCTGAAGAATTTAATTATCAACTTCAGTTAGAGCAAATGAAAGCACAAAGAGAAACTATGCGTGAAAAGGAAATAGAAGATCGCAAAGACAAAAGAACAAGAATAGCAGGATCACAGCAAAGTGCTATGATAGATCAAAGACAAAATGATTTAATGCCTACTAATTTTGAAAGACAAAGCCAGGAAGGCACAATGCCTACAGCTTAATTATTAATTATTTAATTATATTATATTATGGGAGACCAAAAAAAGACCGAAGAGGTCAAACAAGAAGGTGACTTTAAAATTAAGTCAAAACCTAAGCGTAAAGCTAAAGACCTAGGACATGTAACAAATGCTCCAGCAAAAATTGATTTAACAGCTCCAGAAGCTACAGGAGAAATAGTTCCTGACGTAGTAAAACTGGATTTAACTAAAAAACCAGAAGAAAATGCCGTTCAAGAGCGAAAAACAGAGGAAATTCCTGTGGAAGAATCACCCGGAGATAGCAAAAAAATGGACGCAGAAGTACGGGTCAGCGATACAGATGATAAAACAGACGCTGAAGTCCAAGTAATTGAAGAAATTACTGAAGATGTTAAAGAGAAAGAAAAAGAAAAAGAAAAACCTCAATTAATTAAAACACCTGAGTTACCAGAAAATGTAGAAAAATTAGTTACATTTATGAATGAAACAGGTGGAACAGTAGAGGATTACGTAGAACTTAATAAAGATTATTCTAAATTAGACAATGATCAATTATTAAAAGAATACTTAAGAAAAAATAAACCTCATTTAGATAATGATGACATCGAACTTATAATGGAAGATTATAAAATAGATGAAGATTTAGACGAGGAAAAAGAAATACGAAAAAAGAAGTTAGCATATAAAGAAGCTGTTGCTAATGCGAAAAAGGATTTAGAAAATAAAAAATCTCAATACTATGCTGAGATTAAGAATCGTCCTGGAGTAACACAAGATCAGCAAAAAGCTATGGACTTTTTTAATCGTTATAATAAACAGCAAGAAACTATAAAGCAATCACAAGAAGCTTTTAAAGAAAAAACTAATAATTTATTTCAAACTGATTTCAAAGGTTTTGATTATAATGTAGGAGATAAAAAATTTAGATATAAAGTAAAAGACCCTGTGAAAATAGCTGAAAGTCAATCTAATCTTAAAAACTTTACTGACAAATTTGTTGATAAAGAAGGAAATATTAGTGATACTGCAGGTTATCATAAAGCTTTATATGCTGCGATGAACACAGATAAACTAGCCTCTCATTTTTATGAGCAAGGTAAAGCGGATGGTATTAAAAATTTAGTACAACAATCTAAAAATCCAAGTGCAGAAGCACCAAGGCAGGTTGCCAGTGGGGACGTCTTTGTAGGAGGTTTTAAGGTTAAAGCAGTGAGTGGAGCTGATTCATCAAAATTGAAAATCAAAAAACGAAAGTTTAACTAATTAAAAACTAAAATTATGGCTTTAACCCCACAGTTTGGAAGTTTAGTACCTTCTCAAACTCAACAATTGCTAGCTACTAATTATTTGCAATGGACAAATAATGGTGGTGGTGCGGGTATTCCAGCTAATTTCAGTGATTTTGCCGCGCAATATTTACCTGAAATTTACGAACAAGAAGTGGAAAGATATGGTAACAGAACGTTATCTGGTTTCTTAAGAATGGTCGGTGCTGAATTACCAATGACAAGTGACCAAGTAATCTGGTCAGAACAAAATAGATTACATATTGCATATGATAACTGTACATTTGTATCTGCTACAGGAGTTGTAACTCTTAACCCAGCGGCTGACCCTAATATCAATAACGTTATATCTCCAAACGCAACTGTAGTTATAATGGATGATTTCGGTGCAGAAGCAAAGTGTTTTGTAAGTGCAAGTACTCCTGGTGCTGGTGCTGGTGCAACAATTACAGTACAACCTTATACAGCTGCTAACTTAGCAGGAGCTGGATTAGTAGGTGTTGTAAAAGTATTTGTATACGGTTCTGAATATGCGAAAGGATCTTTAACACCTAATAACACGGCAGGTGCTGGTGTAGCTGCTAACGGTTATGTTAGTGTTACTCCTTCATTTACTCAATTCTCTAACAACCCTCTTATTATTAGAAGTAAATATACTGTAAACGGTTCTGACACTGCTCAGATCGGTTGGGTAGAAGTTGCTACTGAAGATGGAACAGGTGGTTATTTATGGTACCTAAAAGCTGAGTCTGAAACAAGACTAAGATTTGAGGATTACCTAGAAATGATGTGTGTTGAAGGTGAGATCGCTGCTGCTGGTTCTGCTGCATTAGCAAATGGACAAATCGGTACTCAAGGTATGTTTGCTGCTATCCAAGCAAGAGGTAACGTACAAGTTGGATTTAGTGCTGCTACTGGAATAAGTGACTTTGATGATATTCTTAGAAACTTAGATACTCAGGGAGCTATTGAAGAAAACATGTTATTCTTAGATAGACAAACTGCTTTAGATTTTGATGATATGCTTGCGGGTATATCTGCAGGATTCCAAGGTGGTACTGCTTATGGATTATTTGAAAACTCAGAAGAAATGGCTTTAAACTTAGGTTTTAGTGGTTTCAGAAGAGGTTCTTATGACTTTTATAAAACAGACTGGAAATACTTAAACGACGCTTCAACGCGTGGTGGTATGACTGGACCTGCTTCTATTGAAGGAGTATTAATCCCAGCTGGTACAACAACTGTATATGATCAAATTTTAGGAACTAACATCCGTAGACCTTTCTTACACGTAAGATATAGAGCGTCTCAAGCTGATGATAGAAGAATGAAATCTTGGTTAACAGGATCTGTTGGTGGAGCGTTTACTAGTGATCTTGATGCTATGGAAGTTAACTTCCTATCTGAAAGATGTTTAGTAACTCAAGCTGCTAACAACTTCGTATTATTCCAAGGAGTATAATACATTAATTAAAGGTAAGGGTGCTTCGGCACCCAATACCTTTATTTTTATAAACTATTTAATTATATTATATTATGGCTAAAAAAGCTAAAGCAGAAAATGTTGAGGTTGCACCTCAAGAGGTTGTAGTTAAAGCTGCACCTACAGTAAACCCAGTAAAAAAACAAAACTGGGAAGTAAAAAATAGAACTTACGTACTTACAGGAGGAAAAGAACCATTAACGTTTACGATTCCAGGCAAGCACAGTAGAAGACATCCATTACTTTGGTTTGATAAAAAAACCCAAACACAAAGAGAATTAAGATATGCTACTAATCAATCTTCACCATTTAAAGATGAACAAAATGGAGAAGTTACATTAGGTCATATAACTTTTAGAGATGGAGTTTTAAATGTACCTGCTCAAAATGTACAATTACAAAAGTTACTTTCTTTATATCACCCTTTTAAAGATCAGAGATATATAGAACATGTACCATCTGAAATAGCTGCTGATCAAGTAGAAGAAATAGAATGGGAAATTGAAGCATTGAATTTAGCAAAATCTATAGATATTGATTTAGGAGAAGCAATAGTAAGAGTAGAAATAGGATCTCAAGTAAACAATATGTCTACTAGAGAAGTTAGAAGAGACTTGTTATTATTAGCTAAAAGAAATCCTAAGTTATTCTTAAGTTTAGCTGCTGATGAAAATGTACAGTTAAGAAACTTTGCAATTAAAGCAGTGGAAAATAATCTTGTTATACTATCACCAGATCAAAGAACATTTACATGGGGATCTAATGATAGAAAACTAATGACAGTTCCTTTTGATGAAAACCCTTATTCAGCATTAGCTGCGTGGTTTAAAACAGACGAAGGTGTTGAAGTATTTAAGTCAATAGATAAAAGACTAAATTAAAAATAATAAGGGCGGATTCGTTCGCCCTTTTATTAAAATAAAAATATAATGGTAAACGTAAACGCAGTATATCAAACGGTGTTATTAATATTAAACCAACAACAAAGAGGTTATATAACTCCTGATGAATTCAATAAGATAGGTACTCAAGCTCAATTAGAAATGTTTGAAGGCTATACTAGTGACTTGAATCAACAATATCGCGTTCCACAAAACGATACTGAATATTCAAATAGAGTAAAAAATATACAAGAAAAACTACAGTACTTTCAACGTACTGCTACACCTGTTTATAATGTAGCAACTAATAAATTTGATATTTTAGATTTTGCTACATATAATGCTAACCCTCTTCAAGAATATCCTTTTGTATTCAACCCAAGTACTGGTGTTGATGAGGTTTTATATAGATTAGGTACAGTATTTTATAAAGATTATGACCTAGGTCAATATACACAAAGAAATGAGTTAAGACAATTATTACTTTCCCCTTTAACTCAACCAACAACTAATTTCCCTATATATTTATATGAGAATGATACATTGCAAGTATTTCCAAATACAATACAATCAGGTATAACTATATCTTATCTTAAAAGACCAGATAATGTATTGTGGAATTTTACTACAAATGTAGTTGGTGCATATGAGTATGCTCAAGGAACATCTATTCAATTTGAATTAGATCCAACTGAACAAGAAGAGTTAATACTTAGAATATTAGCTTATGCGGGTGTTATAATTCAAGACCCAACTATAATACAAGCTGCTTCACAACAAGTAGCAGAACAAGATAACAACGAAAAACAATAATATATGCCAATGCCAAATGGTGGATTAATCACCGAAACTAACAGTCAATATTACGCGGGTGCGCAGGGATTTGTAGTAACAGCGGTAGCGGGACAAACTGATTTTATATTTAACTTTAATACTCCTTTAAAGTTTGGAAATTGGGATCCTAACGAAACTGATTATGCTTTAAATAATTTTAAACTTTACTCAAGCGCAGATGGTATTACATATACAGAATACATTTTAGCTTACAATGTAACCGTACAGCAGAATGGTGATAGTTTAGTACAAATAGCCGCGGTAGGAGGTATCCCTCAAAACAGTGTGTTAGTATGTCAATTAAAAACTATTGACGGTGGAAGCTTTGGAGCTAGAGACGCTTATGGTGTAACAACAGAACAAAACTACGGTAGTTATTCTTATTTAAAACTAAGAGATGTAATAAATAACTTTATAGTAGGTTATGTAGGTAAAGATAAATTAATACCAGATGTTAAAAGAAGTGATATAATATTTCATGCTAAAAGAGGATTACAAGAATTTAGCTATGATACTTTAAAATCTGTTAAGTCTCAAGAACTAACTGTTCCTCATACTCTTAGTGTTATACTTCCACAAGATTACGTTAACTATGTTAGAATATCTAGAATAGATCAGTTAGGTGTACAAAGAATAATATATCCAGCTAATAATCTTACTGATTCTCCTTATGAATTACCTTTACAAGATAATTTAGGAGTACCAACTCAAGATAATTTTGAAGATAACTTAGAAGGTACATCTATAACAGAAGAAAGATGGAAAAGTGCTGATACAAACCTTATAAGCCAAAACTATAATTGGACTTTATATAATGAAGGTTTTGAATGGGCTGGTTATAACTGGGGTCAAGGAGGAATGTGGTACTGGAATTGGGGTGAACAATACGGAATGTCACCACAATATGCTCAATATAACGGTTGGTTTAATATGAATGAAAGAGAAGGTAAAGTTTCTTTTTCTAGTAATTTAGTTGGCCAATTAATAATATTAGAATATATCTCTGATGGACTTGCTTATGATTTAGATAGTAGAATACCAAAATTAGCAGAAGAAGCTTTATATGCTTATATTTTACATGCTATTATATCTACTAGAATAAATCAACCAGAATATATAGTGCAAAGATTAAAACAAGAAAAAAGTGCTAAGCTTAGAAATGCTAAAATTAGATTATCTAATATAAAGTTAGATGAAATAGTACAAGTAATGCGTGGAAAAGCTAAATGGATAAAACGATAATACATGCCACAAGTAACTAATACTTTTATAAGGTCTAAAATGAATAAAGACCTTGACAATAGATTACTGCCAAACGGTGAATACAGAGATGCTCAAAATTTACAACTAAGTAGATCAGAAGGATCAGAAGTAGGAGAGTTTGAGAATGTCTTACAGAACAAAGAGTTAACTTATTTGTATACAGGTAAGCAGTTTCTTCCGTTAGGTTTTGTTAAATATTTTGGTAAAATTATAGGTCAATTTACAGATGAAACTACTGAGAATATTTATATATTTAGTTCAGGTTATGACGGTGATGGAAGATGTCCTAGAGACGTAACTGCTTTTGCAAAAGCGGGAATACCAGCAACAACAAATATCAACTGGGTTTTATATGATCAAGCTGGTAACTTACTAGATCCTACTACTCTTGGTTTAGAAGTAGGTATGACAGTATATGGTGATAACTGGAACGGTCAACCTTCTGGTGCTGGTGGTCAAGAAGTTGATCCTGTAATCGTAAGTATTGTGCCTCCAGATCCTGTAGCTCCAAGTGATGGTGTAGTCGTGCTTAGCCAAGGTATAACATTGTCGGGATCTAACCAATTAAATTTTGGTTATACAAATACTATACATAAATATAATCCTACAACTAACATAACTACATTATTAGTTAGAGGATCTTTTCTTAACTTTAATCAAAACTTTAGAATATATGGTATAAATCTATTAGATGATTTATTGTTCTGGACAGATAATCGTAATCAACCAAGAAAAATTAATGTTGAATTAGCTAATCCTACATCTTTAATTACACCAGTGCATTATGTAAATGAAGATCAAATATCTGTTGCTAAGTATTATCCATATGAAACTCCTTTAGTTTTACAGCAGTCTAACTTAGAAGCTATTAGTGGTACTTTTCCTCCTGTTCAACTTATAAAAGGATATCAAATTGAAACAAATCAATTTGTAGGAGATTATAATGTTAAAATAGGAGATATAGTTACTGGTTTTCCTGGTCAAGCCGACAATGAAGTTTGGCAAGTTTTATGGATAGAACCAACTGGTGGTAATAACGAAGTGATTATTTATAATAACTTTTTGTTATTTCCTGGAACTACTGGTGCTGCTTGGGCTGGAGGTAATTTAAACTTTTCTAGATCATCATCTACAGATTCTGCTGATAGAAAATTAACTAGAGGTTTTGATACTACATGTACAACTGCTGGTGCTGTTGCCACAGGTAGTAATATAGAAATAAACTATTTTTATACAAGTAGTATAGATGATCCTAGTGGTAATCCTACTCCTCAAATAGGAGATTTTATTACTAGTAAAACAATGACTGGTCCTAGTGGTGTAGGTATTACTTTAGCTGATGAAGTATGTATACAATCAGTTGAAAGTATAACTACCGGTTCAGCAGGAAAAATGGTATTCAAATTAACTCAACCAGTTACTGTTAATGTTATTGGTGATGATATGACTGTTTCTGCTAATCCTAATTACAGCTTGGGTCAAACACCTGCACAAGAGTTTACTGGTGATCCTGACTTGATAGAAGAAAAATTCGTTAGATTTAGTTACAGATTTAAGTTTGAAGACAATGAGTATTCTTTATCTGCTCCATTTACACAAATATGTTTTATACCAGAACAACAAGGTATTTTTGGTAACGGACCAAACAATCAAACACAAGATCAAATAAATGCTTATGATTCAAGTATTGTAGAGTGGTTTGTTAACTCTGTTGATACTATAGATTTAAAAATTCCTTTACCCGATGGAGGAGCAACAGCTAGTGATGCTGTTACTAATTTAATTGATGGATACAAGGTAACTGATATAGAAATATTATATAAAGAATCTAACGCTACTTCTGTTAAAATATTAGAAGTTATACCCGTTACTAGTGGTTTGTCTTCTTTTGTAGAAGAAATACCTTTAACGTTAGCTGGTGCTGGACCACAATGGTATTATAATTTTGATTATAAATCTATAAAACCATATAGAACTTTACCTACAAATCAACAAAATAGAGTATATGATAATGTTCCTTTAAAAGCATTAGGACAAGAAATTAGTGCAAACAGAGTTATATATGGTAACTTTTTACAACAACATACTCCGCCAGCTAGTTTAGATTATGAAGCTTTAAATGCAGATAAATCTATAGCGTATGATAACTATGCACAATATCCTAATCATTCTTTAAAACAAAACAGAAATTATCAAGCTGGATTTGTATTAGCTGATAGATATGGTAGAGCTTCTAGCGTAGTATTATCTTCTAATGATTCTATTCCAACAGCTCAAGGTTCTACACTATATACGCCTTATAAAAGTTTTAGTGAAGTAGATAATATAGATGAAACAACTTACAAGTGGTTAGGAAATGTTTTAAGAATAAAAGTAAACAATGGATTAACACCAGCTCAACAAGTTAATAATGAGAATACGGGTGAACCTGGTTTATACAAAGCAGAAAATGATACAAGCATTGATCAAATAGAAATAATTAATGGTGGTGTTGGATACGTTGTTGGTGATACTATAACACTTACATATACTGCTGGTCCAGGAACAGGTCTAGGACAAAACGGTGAAGTAGAAGTTTTAAGTGAAGCAGGTGGTGTAGTTACTGGAATAAAAATATTAAACAGAGGGACTGGGTATGTTAATGGTAATGAATTAATACAATTAGCAACAAGCGGTGTAGGTGCTGGTTTTAGAGCTACAATTACTGTTTATCCTGCTAATCCTACTGGTTGGCAATCGTATAAAATAGTTGTTAAACAACAAGAACAGGAATATTATAATGTTTACTTACCTGGTTACGTTTCTGGTTATCCAGTTTTAAGCGCTAGAGATTATGGTAGAGTAGCTTTTGCTGCTTTATTAGGTGACAATATAAATAAAGTTCCTAGAGATTTAAATGAGGTAGGACCAACTCAATCTGAGTTTGCTGCATCAGTTAAGTTATTTGGTAGAGTAAATAATCCAAATATAAATAATAATCAAAAAGCATTACCAACATTTTATTACTATGAGAATAGACAATTTGCTTGGAATACTCAGTATTTTCCAGGTAGAATAAGTGACGAAGCAGTAACTATAGGACCAATTGGATCTGGTGGTTTAGAACTTGCTAACTCTCCTTTCTCACCAGGTGCAGCTCAAGGTGCTTTTGATAATTCTACCCCTGCTATACCATGGGGAACTACCGGTGCAAATTCATTACAAAGTTTTTACAATGTAGAACAAAATCCATTAGCTATAGGATTAGCTGTTGGAGCTGAAGAATCTCAACCTCAATTAACACAACCACTTTCTCCACAGTTGAATACATTAGGAGCAAAAGTTACTGATCAAACAGTACCTGCTCCACCACCTCCTGGACTTTCAATAGGTTGTATGATACCTTTTTTAAGTGTATCTGAAACTGCTCCAGTAGAAAGTTTATTAGAAATATTTTATGAATCATCTACATCAGGTAATTTTGTAGATTTAAACAAAGCGGTAGTATCAAGTTATGGAGGTGTTGTAAGTAGTACAACAACTAACACTTCTTTTGAAGAAGATGATGCTAGTGGAACAGTTATTATAACAGCTTTTAGTTTCACTGACTCATCTGGTAATGAATTAACTTTAGTATCTGTGCCAACAATAACATCTGTTGTTGATGGTAATGGTATTGATGTAACAGGAGCTTTCACAATTGAATCAACAGGTGGTGGAGCTTCTTTAATAGATTTTGATTTAAAAACAAATCAATTGTTTGCATACTTATCTCAAACAACTCAATCAAATGAGTATTTTATATCTTTTGAAACCACTTATAATGATGGTGTTAATCCTGTTTTTGTAGACAACCTTAATAATCAAATTAAAGTTACTCTAAATAATATAGCTCCTACCATTGGAGGTTTTACTCCAGCATATGGAACAACTATTGGAGTACAAGCTGCTTGTGGTGGTTCTGTTATTGGTTATACAACTGCTGACACAGGGGTGTTTGGTCAATTTACAAATGCTAAAAACGGAAGTGCTGACCCAACGCAAGAAAGTGATGAATTATGTTATTCGTTAGCTGTAAGCTCACCAGTTGGATCAACAGCTGTATTTTCTATAGATCAAACTGGAACAGTTAGTTTAAGCAGTGGATCAACTGTTAATGGAACTTATACTTTTACATGTACAGTTACAGATGCTTCTCCATCATGTGTTAATGATGTTAATAGCCTTACTGTAGATTGCGTTATGGATGTTATATTGGGAACACCTCCAGTAGATAGAATATTATGTTATGGTCCTACAAATGTTATGAATACTTTAGTAACAGAGTGTGGACCTTCGTTAGGTGCTGGAGAACCTTTAGAAGTATTTTTTGGAGCAAGTAGATTTGTTAACTCTGGTATTGTAGGAACAGCTGGTCCGGTTATTGGTAGTGGTACACAAGCATTATTAGCTACTATAGACACTTCTTTAGGAAGTCCATCAAATGGATATGGTTTAACATCTAACAATAGTATAGATCTACAATATTATAATGTATTAGAAGAAGGAAGATATGGAACGAGTCCTATACAATGCGGAGGTGTAACAGAACTTTTCACAACAGGAGCATTAACTCAAGGTCAAGTACAAATAGCACCTACGTTAACTAAAACTAATACCGCAGCAAGTCCATCAGAATATAGAACTAATTTTACAATACTATATAGAGCAACACCAACTGATTCTTGGCAATTAGCAACATGTGATGTTGGATCACCTGCTCAACCAGCTGGTGGAGTAGTAGGTAATTTTAATTTGTTAACAGTGGTAGGAGCTCCTGGAGCTTCAGCTATTTCAGCTTATAATTTCTCAACACCAGGTGAATATGCTGTAAGAAATAATGGAGTATATAGTGTTGGTTGTACTGGATGTAGTACATGTGCTAGATTTGATGTTGATTACTATGATGCTAACTCAGTTGGACCTGCACCTGGAGTATGTCAAGGATCATTAGGATTTGAATGTGTTGGACCACTGTAATAATTAAAGAAAACAAGTAATAATAAATATATGGCGACTACATTAGAGGTATCATATTTTAACACCTTCTGGTTAAAAAGATTAAAAAACATTAATCAATATCAGCAGAGAGATGGAGACGGAACAATTCCGGTCCTACCTATAGCTGGTCAGTTAGGTGGTGGTATAACTACTGGTACGCCTACTAATCCAGAAAGCGACTTAGGATATGTTATTAGTAATGATACTTCTGCGACTGAAGTACCTGGTAGTGCAAATATATTTGAAGACTGGTATATTGAAGAAGCAAGAATAAAAGGTGGATTTAATAATACATCTGTAGACTTTGGAGTTAAAGCTTATATTGTAGAAGAAGAAGCAAGTCAAACTAGAAGACAAAGTTCTTTAATATACTCTGGTGTATACAATGCTAAAAATGGTATTAATAATACTAATGAGTTTCCAATTGGAGAAGATATAACTAGAAGTGTAGATCCTGCTTCAGGAAGTATACAAAAGTTATATGCTGAAAATACAAACCTAGTAATATTTCAAGAAAGAAAAGTTAATAGAGCACCTATAGATAAAGATGTTATCTTTACTCAAGAAGGTCAACCTTTAAATAGCAACAGTAGATTAGTTATAGGAACACCTAGTGCTTTTGAAGGTAACTTTGGTATATCAAGAGATCCAGGTTCTTTTGCAGTTTACGGTTATAATAAGTTTTTTACTGACAGAGACAGATCTGTAGTTATGCAACTTGGTCCTAATGGTCTTACTGAAATATCTAATTTTGGTATGATTGATTATTTTAGAGATCAACTAAAACAAGATGGAGAGATTATAGGTGGTTATGATGTATATAATAAAAACTATGTTTGCACAATAGAATCACAAACTGTTGTTTTTGATGATTTAATAAACGGTTGGGTTAGTTTTATGTCATATGTACCAGAGCTTTCAACTAGTTTAAGAGGAAACTATTATACATTTAAAAATAATGCATTATGGAAACATAATGAAGGTTTTGTTTATAATCAGTTTTATGGAATACCAGTTAAATCAAGTGTTACATTTGTATTTAATCCACAACCTAATAGAACTAAAACTTTTAAAACAATAGATTACACTGGTAGTAATGGTTGGGAGGTTATAAATCTCGTTTCTGATTATACTGGAACAGACGCAAACCCACAACAACCTGTGTTAGGTGATACGACTCATGTAGATTTTGCATCTCCAATATTAAGTTATGATGAAGGTTATTATGTAGACCCTAATACTAATGTACAGTATAGAGCTGGTTTTGATAGAAAACAAAATAATTATTATGCAGCTATTAAAAATAATTCACTTACTTTAGCTGAAGAAGTAATAACACCAGGTAAGTTAGCAAGTGGAATAAAAGGACAATATGCTGTTGTAACTTTAGTACAAGATCAAACAACAGATACAACCGGTGCAAAACAATTGTTTAGCGTAGGTACCGTATACAACAATAGATAATTATATGATATTAAATGCAAGAAAATTAACTGACCAAGATTATAGTTGTTTAGTTGATTGGTGGAAGTGGTGGCGTTGGCCAGCTATTCCACAAAACTTTTTACCAGACAATGGTACTGGTGGAATAATGATAGAAAAAGAAAATACACCTATAGTGGCAGGGTTTATATATTACACTAACTCTGATGCTGTATTTGTAGAATGGATAATATCTAATCCTCAATACAAACATGGTGATAGAAAAGAAGCGGTAGAAATGTTGCTAAAAACAATTGAAGCTATATGTAAAGAACAAGGTAAAAAATACATGTTTTCTATAGGTAGGAATCAACATTTAATAAACACGCATAAAAAATTAGGATGGGATGTAGATAATAAACCCTCTTATGAGATAGCAAAAAAAATATAATAATGGGTAAAAAAATAGGTAGAATTATTGGTGCTAAAAAAGCAGCGGCTAATGCTCAAGACGAGCTACAAATAGCTAGAGATAGAACTATAGCAGCTCAAACTGAAATGAATGATGCTTTAGAATCTCGTCAGGATATTATTAATCCTTACGCTGGTATAACTGACTTATCTGGTTTAGCTAGAGACTTAACTAGTCAAATAACTAATCCATTTAATAATTTAACTGTATCTACCGCAGCTGCTAAAATGCAAGCAGAAGAAACTGATGTAGCGTTAGCAAACACATTAGATACATTAGAACAAACCGGAGCTAGTGCAGGTGGTGCTACCGCTTTAGCAATGGCTGCTTTAAAATCAAAACAAAGTGTTGCTGCTACAATTGAGAAACAAGAAGCAGCTAATGATCAACTGCAAGCGCAAGGTGAAGCTCAAATGAATAGAGAAAAAGTAGCTGCTAGCCAAGCGTATGATCAAGCTACAATTCAATTAAAAGGTAGAAAAGAAGAAGCAGATGCTAAAGGAGAAATATTTGAATTCCAAGCTCAAGAGGCAAGAACAAACGGGGATATAAATAGATATACATCAATGTATTTAGGTGCTTCACAAGCTGAACAAGAAACAAGACAAGCCGCAGCAGAAGCCGAAAGCGAAGTTGGAAATGCTTGGGGTGGATTATTCGGATAAAATAAATTAAAAAAAATGAATATAGTATTAAAAGGTCATAATGATAAAATGAATAGATTAGTTAATGTTTCTGCGACACGTAGAAGCAAAGAACTAAACTTTTTTACTGACGCTAGTAACAAATATAGAAGTTACATGAGCAGTTCGTCTTCGGAAAATCCATATGAAGATAACACTTTAGCAAATATAATAAAAGATTATTTTATTGAGTTAGCTCAAAGACCTGTAGAAGGTGTTATAGCTACACAAACAAAGCTTAAATTAGAAGTTAAAAACTTAGGTCAAAGTGAAATAAAGCAAGACAAAAAGTTTATAAAAGAATACTTTGATAGACTAGACAAGTGTATTACGCTTGGTGGTTATTTAGCACAAGCTATAAATACTACATCTCCTCAAAATCTACCACAATTTATAAGTGATTATAGATCTATAAATATAAACGGAACTAACGAAAGAGCTAAAGATAAAAACATGTTTTCTATGGCAGCTTGGTCTAATCTTTTTGATTACTACAAAGATGTTAGAGTTGAAAAGAACTTTTATTTTAGAGAAACAGCTAGTGAAGAGATAGTAGTATTTACACAAAGCATGGAGTTTTTAGTTAAAGGCGAAACTTTTAGAAAATATCTTCACAATGTTCCTTATGTAATGGATGATTTCTTAAAAAACAGAAACATTAAATATTACAACGGTAACATGTATTATGTTATTTACAATGAAGTAGATTCTTCTCAATTAGATAACAATGAACTGTTGTCTTTATTTATTAGTAGAGTTCCTGAATCTATGGATCTTCAAATTACTTTTGAAAACGCTGGTATAACTAAAAACGCTACATTACAACCACAATTTTTCTTAGGTGGAACTATTCCCTCAGAAGATCCTAATGATGTAGCAGAAGATACTTCTGTAAAAATACCTATATATAATGTAAGTAATAATAAAGTTAGAAAATATTTAGTAAAACCTATTGTAACAGAGTTTATAGATAATAATCCAGCTTACAATGCAGAGGTAAGAGCTCACATTTCTGGTTTATTCGCAGTTGCAAGTGGAGATATTTCTGTTTTATCTGGTTATAGTAACAAAAGATTAGGTATAGACTTACCATTAGGTATAAATGAAGAAGTAACACCTGACTTAATAAGACTTTATGATGAACTAGATCCTGAAGGTAAAGCTGGATTTGTAGGTAATAGATATGCTTTTAATAAAACAGGTTATGGAGATCAAGCTGTTGCATTAGTAGATGCTCAAAGAGCTTACATGATGAGTATTGTTTTACAAAGTAATTTAGATAGAAAACTACCTCAAAATAATATAGCAAATGAACCTAGTATTATAAAAGAAACCTTAAGTGATGAGAAAAAGCAAGGTCAAGATTTAATAAAAGCATTAAACGATAATGAAATGCCAATACCAGAATTCTATAGAAACATGTTAGGTATTAAAGAGTGGCAAGCTGGTATGACTATATTTTATCAAAAATTACCAGAAGAAGCTAGAGATTTACCTGCAGAACAATCACCAGAGGTTGTTGAATTTATAGAACAATATTCGTAATAAAATTACATGGAAGAAGAAAACATAATCCCAAGTGGTACATCCCCAAAGGAAATAGAAGCCTTGTTTTTCCCAGATCCTCCAGTTAAAAGATCTGATGATGACGAGAGAGATGAAGAGTTAACTGAAGAAGTTAATGTTTTTGGTACTGGAAATATTGCTATAGATGAAATATTGTTTCCTATTAATCCAAGTTTAGCAAGTATTGTAGCTGGTGATGAAGTAGCTAGTCAAAATCTTGATGAAGAAGGAAAACCAATGAAGGGTGGAACTGATGCATATATTGAAGATCAAGGTGAAGACGCTCAAAATTTGCAACTCTCTATGGGAACTAAAGAGTATTTTAGTACTAAAGATGATGAATATGTTGATTTCAGAGCTGAACAATTTAAAGAATATGAAAAAGCTCTCAATACAGTACAAAAAGATATTAAAGTCTTTGATCGTCTACAAACTCTTGAGGGTAGAATAAACCAAATTCCTATTACGCATCCTGATTATATGAAAATTAAACAGGAATATGAAGATTATAATAAGGAATCTATAGAGAAAACCGGTGTTGGTATGGGTATGTACGCTACTGAAGACACTACAGAAGCTGAAAACATATTATCAAACCTTAGTAGCAATGCAGGTGTATTAGATTTTACTTCAATAAATAACATAAATGTACCTTTAAACGTAAATGAAGATGGTTATTTTAATCCTGATGGAGAATTACCAGAAATAAACTGGAATCCTACTGAAATAGAATTACAACAATCAAAAGATACTCAGTACGACTGGGGAAGATTAAACGAATTAACTGAAGAACAAATTAAGGAGATTCAGATAACCCCAGAGTTTGAAGCATATGCTATAAGCAAGATATTGGAAGGACAACCTGAAGGTTCTAATATGAGAGACGTATTCCAACAAGAAGGAATGGATGATTATAAAACTTTTATGACTTGGGCTGGAGACCAATTTAAAAGAATAAAGATGGCTGATCCAGTACTGGCTGGTTGGCATAAAATAGTTCGGTCTCAAGTTAATAAAGAATATTTTGATACTAAGAGATTAGAATTTGAAAATAAAATTATCAAACCTTGTGCAGAAGAAAATGGTGGTGTTGCGACAGAAGATTGTTTATTAAGACATCAAGAAGCTGCATCTGCATGGTGGAATTCTAGATATACTGACTTGTATGAGGAGAATGAATACGTACAATCAAACACAAGACAATATGCAATAGGTTTTAGTAAACTAATGAACAAATTACGAGAACCTTTTTATAGAACAAAAATTGATGTATATAGAGAGTTAGACAATCAAATTGAGCAAGAGGGATATACTTTTACAAAATTTGGAAAAGATGCTATGGCAAAAGTAGGTTTTAGTACTGATCAAACTAAAGCACTGATACACACTATGTATACAAACAGTGGCGTTACTGGTACTACAGCTAGACAAGCATTAATAGACAGATATAACATGCCAGGTTTTAAAGAGTTTGCAAAAGAGTCTGGTTTATATGATCAAGCGATTGAAACATTTAGAGGTGGTGGTGGAGCTGAAACAGGATTTGGAAAAGGTGGATATTTAGAAGGAAACTTATTAAACTTAGATACTGCTTTTAATATAGTAGATGGTAAAATAACAAAGTCTACTTTAGGTAGTCGTGATGAAGGAGATTTTTATTTCGCTGATAAAGTACCAGGTGGTGTAGAATATGTATTACACGGAGGTTCTGGAGATTTAGCTGATAGAAAAGGTACTGTAGAGATTACTCAAGCAAATTTTCAAGACTATTTTAATGTACCAGATGATTTTAATGTTAGAGATTTAAATAAGATTGAAGGAGCGCGAGCAGCTTGGGAAATGGTTAAACAACATGGAAAAGCTTATTACTCACCTATTAATCCAACAGATTTT
>CEVU01001761.1_pt1 | contig 19159 bp, 15 predicted proteins | sample 427081 | NCBI WGS metagenome assembly CEVU01 (sample SAMEA2623868, study PRJEB7988) | marine metagenome | biome: marine biome (ENVO:00000447); feature: deep chlorophyll maximum layer (ENVO:xxxxxxxx); material: "saline water (ENVO:00002010), including plankton (ENVO:xxxxxxxx)" | depth 80 m | reverse complement strand
TATTGTAATGCATCATAGTTCACAAGGCATATATAAAAAGAATATTCTTTCAAAAAGCTTGAATGTTGAAGTTTTTAAATCAACACTTGGAATCTTATTAATTTTCTTCTTTTTAGTTGTTGGTTCTAGATTTGTAGGCTATTTTGAGCAAGCCTCGGAAGGCTTATTGGAACCTAATTTAATATATAAAATTATTTTCCTAAGATTTCCAGATTTTATTACGTTGTTGATACCTTTATCATTTTTTTTAGGAATAGTTGTAACTATAAGTAGGCTATATTCAGATAGGGAAATCTATGGCTATATATCTGGTGGCTTATCTCAGAACGATCTAATTAGATATTTGATACCACAAGCAATTGTTTATTTCTTGCTGACACTTATTTTAAGCATCTATGTAGCTCCTTATACAAAAGAACTTTCAAAAGAGATAATTTCTGTTGATACTATTGATGAGCAAATTGAATCAATAAAACCACAAAACATTCTATCCTTTTCAGATAATGATGGTTTTATATACATTGAAAATAGGGATAAAAATTCTTTTCAAGAATCCATTCTTTTTTTATCTGCAGATAATTCAGCCAATTTAATTCTTGCTGATCAGTTAAGCATTATTAAGACAAGTTCATCGATTGATTTAGAGTTTAAAGATGGATCAATTTATCAGAATATTTTTGATACAAATTCTTCTATTATTTCTGAATTTGGCCAATTAAAGATACCTCTTCAAAAAAATGAAAATCAAATATCTGGATTGTCATTTTCAAAATTATTTGATTACTCATCAAAGTCTTCTAAATCTGAGATTCAATGGAATGTATCAATTCCATTAACAATTATCATTCTGTTAATGCTGGGCGTTCATCTTGCGAAGGTTGAGCCAAGACAAGGAAGACTATCTGTCATGTTACCAGCAATATTTATTTATATTTTATATTTAAGTTTACTTATCTTAGCTAGAGAATCATTTGATGAAAGTTCCACAAATACACATCACTATATTTGGTATATTCATGCCATTTTTTTATGCCTGGCACTTTTTGGGATTTTTAGATTAAATTTTTATAAAACTTCAAGATTTATTGATTCGATTAAGAAGAGTAATTTTATAAAAGCAATCTTATTAATTTTTATTTCATTAATATTTTTTTGGATCTTAAAATGATGAAAATATTTTATATATATTTAATTAAACGATCTTTATTTTTTTCATTTTCTATTCTAATTTTCTTTGGCTTACTTGATTCAGTATTTACTTTCATTTCAGAATTAGAAAATATTTCTGCTGAATATAATATATTAAAAATTCTTATATATGTTCTTTTATCTATGCCACACAACCTGATGGATTTTATGGAAGGAGCATGTTTGTTAGGAGTAATGCTTGCCTTAGGCCTGTCTCACCAAGAGGGCAATTTAAATGTGCTGAGAACATCTGGAATAGCCCCATTAAAAATAGTTATGGTGAGTTCTGTTGGAGCTTTAATATTAGCCATTTCATTAATTATTTTTGATGAAATTAGTTTCAAAAAGATTTATTTACAAGCAGATGCAAATAAGAGCATTCTTTCTGAAAAAAGAATCTCTAATAAAAAAGATATAAATTGGATTAAATCTAATGATTCTTTTTTAAGTTTTGAAAATATTATCGACGATGAAATTTTTAAAGTAAGGTTTTTCAAAACTAAAGAAAACCAAATTATTTTTTCTGCTAGTTCAAATACAGCAAAAATATATCAAAATAAGATATTATTTGACAAAAATGTTTTGTATAAGACGTTTACGAATGATTTAAATCAAGAGGGTGAGGAAATTTTTAATATTCCTATTCAGTCAAAGATCTCACTTGATAACATTGACCATTTAAATATTTTAGAAATAAATTTTTACCGTAAATTATTTTTAAATAGTACCGTAAAAAAAGATATTTTATTTAAATCTCATCTCGATAAAGTTTTCTTCAAAACAATCTTTAAAATAATTTCAATAATATTCTTAATAATGTTTTTTGGATCACTTATTTTTACATCTTTAAGAAATTCTACAATTGGTGGCAGGATAATTGTTTCTGTCGCAGGAGCATTTATTTATAAAATATCCCAAGACTTATCCATTGGAATATTTATTTCATATGGACTCCCAGTATTTATTGGGGTAATTATCCCTTCAATTTTCTTAATATTTATGAGTTTTAAGTCTTATCAGAAAATTTAAATCTTTCTGCAAGAAGTTTGTGAAAGTTTGTCACTAATAGAAAGGTTATTTTTAGAAAAATAAATTAAGATTAAAGGTGTTCCGATGAGGAAAAAAGTAATTAAATTAAAAATAAACCTAATTGATGCCTGTTTTAAATTGATTTTGCTACCATCAAGACTATAAATTTCGAAATTCCAAACTGCCATCCCAAGTGTTTTTCCTCCATGCATCCAAAAATATGCATAAAAACTCCATGTGCTAAATAGAACTAGAAAGGGCCCAACAAACTTATTTTCAATAATTCCACCATTTAACCAAACAGCAAAAGAGCCAACTGCAAACCAAACACCTAAAAGAAGAAATAGATCATATATGGTTGATGCAATTCTTCTTAGTGGAAATACGATATATGATTTGTCATTCATTTTGGTATAGTACTAAATTATTAAAAAAAATAAATCGCTATGAATACAACTTCTGATTTTCTTGGACATCCTAAAGGCTTATTTGTATGTTTTGCAACGGAAATGTGGGAAAGATTCTCCTATTATGGAATGAGAGCACTCTTAATACTTTATTTAACAAAACACTGGGAATTTAGTGATGCCACAAGTTATTTAATTTATGGTGCATACACTTCTTTGGTTTACATAATGCCAGTTTTTGGAGGAATGCTAGCTGACCAGATTCTAGGATCTAAAAAAGCAGTTACATACGGTGCAATACTATTAGTTTTTGGCCACCTTGGAATGACCGTTGAAAGTAATCAGCAAATTTTTTATTTATCTTTAGCTTTGATTGTATCTGGGGTTGGTTTCTTGAAACCTAATATTTCAACTATGGTTGGAGCCTTATACAAGGATGGGGATCCTCGAAGAGATTCTGGATTTACAATTTTTTATATGGGCATAAATATAGGTGCTTTTTCAGCAACTCTTTTATGCGGTTATCTAGGAGAAGAAATTGGATGGGCTTATGGGTTTGGAGCCGCGGGAATAGGGATGCTAATTGGGTTAATAATATTCTTATGGGGACAACCGTATTTAGAGGGCTTAGCTGAACCACCTTCAAATAAATACAAAGAAAGAAAGGCAGGTATCTCCTTTGAAAATTGGGCCTATATTTCAGGTATTTTAATGGTCTTATCAACATGGTTTTTAGTTCAAAACTCTGAATTAGTTGGACAACTTCTTGGTGGTTTTGGAGCTATCTTTATTGGGGCCTGGCTTATTTATGCTTTACTAAGATGCGAACCTGAAGAGAGAGATCGTTTAATAGTGGTTGGAATACTAATTTTATTTTCACTAATTTTTTGGGCTCTTTTTGAACAAGCTGGATCTTCGTTGAATATCCTTACAGACAGAGGAGTAGATAGGGTAATTTTTGGATGGGAAGTCCCAGCCTCTATGTTTCAATCTTTAAATGCAGGTTTTATTTTTACAATTGCACCTCTTTTTGCTCTTCTTTGGATCGCTCTTGCAAAAAGAAATATGGAGCCATCTACACCAATTAAGTTTTCAATTGGAATTATATTTGTTGGATTAGGCTTTTTAGCTTTGGTCTATGGCATGAAATCTTCTGAAGGCCTTCAAACAGGCGTATTTTGGATAATTCTAATATATTTATTGCATACCTTAGGGGAACTTTGCTTATCTCCTGTTGGACTTTCATCTGTTACTAAACTTTCACCTCAAAGAATCGTTGGTTTTATGATGGGTATGTGGTTTTTTGCTTCCGCTGCTGGTAATTATGTTGCTGGTCTAATTGCTAGAGCAACTGCATCAGAATCATCAGGAGAATCTTCAGATGTCTTTAATCTTGCTCAAAAAAACTCATTTATGGATGTGTACACAGATGTTGGTTTGATTGCTATAGGTTGTGGGATATTGCTTGCTATTATTACTCCACTTTTGAAAAAATTAATGCATGGCTCAAACTAAAGGCAAGAGAGATCCAGTTAAAAAGAATATGGATAAATTCCATAAGCCTAAGACTCATAAAGATAAAACTAAATACGATAGAAAAAAAAGATCTAAAGATTTTGGTTCAAGTTAAATAAAATTTTTGTATAAATATCTTTTAAGGTCCAAAGCTCACTAATTTTCACATGCTCATCAATTTGGTGAATTGATTTATTTACTGGACCTAATTCAATAATCTCAGTATTCATTTTTGCAATAAATCGGCCATCTGAAGTTCCACCTTTTGCATTTAAATCTGGAGTATATCCAGTTATTTCTTTTACAGAATCCGAAACAATATCTTTAAAAAAACTATCTTTGGTGAAGTACGGATTTCCATTTAAGTCCCAAGCTAGATCATAATTCAAATCAAGTTCATCTAATATTGATTCAAATTCAGACTTGAGACTCTCCTCGCTAGATTCAGTTGAAAATCTAAAATTAAATATCAGTTGAAGTTCTCCTGGGACAACGTTATGCGCTCCTGTGCCTGAATTTATATTTGAAATTTGAAAGCTTGTTGGATCAAAAGCATCATTTCCATCATCCCAAACCTTATTATTTAACTTTGAAATTAAGTCGCCTGTTAAGAATATTGGATTTACAACTTTTTCTGGATAGGCGATGTGACCTTGTTTGCCAAATATTTTTAAAAACCCTCCAAGAGAACCTCTTCTTCCAATTCTTGCACAATCAGCAACTTTTTCACTTGAAGTTGGCTCACCAACCAAACAGAAATTAATGATTTCATCATTGCCAATCATGTCTTCTACTATTTTATCTATAAAACCATCTTTAGAAGTACCTTCCTCATTAGATGTAAGTAAGATACCAAGTTTAAATTTAAGTTTTTCAGACGAGTTAATAAATTCTTTTGCAGATTCAATAAAAGCAGCAACAGATGCTTTCATATCTGCTGTTCCTCTTCCATATAAGGTATCTCCATCAATAGTTGCAGAGAAGGGGGGATATTTCCATTTTTCTTCTGGCCCAGTTGGGACAACATCAGTATGACCCAAAAAACAAAATAATTTTTTAGAATCCCCTATAGTCGCATACAAGTTCTCTACATTAAGATAATTGATTCTTTTACAATTAAAGCCGAGTTCTTTTAGTTCTTTTTCAATAAGATCAAAACAGCCCATATCTCTGGGTGAAATAGACTTTATTTTTACCAAATTTTGAAGAAGCTCAATCATTATTATGTAATTCTTTATTTAGATCTGAAATTTTTTTATTTGGTTTTGCTGTCACTTTGCCAGTTGTCGAGTCTCTAAGGAATAAAGTGTCTGTAATACCAGATATATCAGATGCTTTGATTAATCTGGATTCATTATCTTCAAACATTGTTATTTTTGTTCCTGAAGTAATATACAGACCAGCTTCAACGGTACAGTTATTTCCTAGTGAGATTCCTATTCCAGAATTTGCTCCTAAAAGGCAATTTTCTCCAATGGATATTTTTGAATCATTTCCTCCTGATAAAGTTCCCATAGTGCTTGCACCACCACCTATATCAGAGTTATGCCCAACCGTAACTCCTGCAGAAATTCTGCCTTCAATCATTGCTGCTCCAAGAGTACCTGCGTTAAAATTGACAAAACCTTCATGCATTATTGTAGTTCCTTCACTAAGATATGCTCCTAGTCTCACTCTTCTTGCATCAGCAATTCTTACATTTTTTGGAACAATATAATCAGTAAGGCAAGGGAATTTGTCTAATGACCTAATATATAAATCATTATCATTTATTTTAGAATAATATAGCCTCTCTTCAATCTCATTTACAGCAATTGGACCCTGATTAGTCCAGACAACATTTGGAATATTTGAAAATAACCCATCTAGATTAATAGAATTTGGTAAAACTAATTTATTTGACAATAAATGTAATTTTAAATACGCATCCGAAACGTTTTGTATTTCTCTATCTAAATCTTTTTTGCTGTAAGTAATTTCTATTACTTCTTGAAAGTTATTTTTTATTTTAACTTCACCGCTAGAAATTTTTTTTTCTCCAAACTCTATCTCTGGGAAGTAAATATCAAGTATTTCTTCATTAGAAGACTTATTTGCAATTCCCTTACATTTAATTTTCATGATTAAATTATAGTTTTAATAAAATTGATTTATACCACTTTTTTTAAAGTAGCTACAATTTTTTTTACCTTGCTTTTATCAAGCAATGTTTTGTTATGATCTTCAACCTCAAAAGTATCTTCGATTCTATCTCCTAAAGTATTAATTCTGGCTGAAAATATAGACACATTATTATCAAAGAAGACTTTCGCAATCCTGACAAGCAAACCTTGGCTATCAGAAGTTTCAATAGTTATGAGATTTCTTTTTTTGTCCTTATAAATTGAATCTGAAATATTTATGATTTTTTCGAAACTACTTTTCTTTCCAGATTTTTTCTGAGTATTTTTAATTTTTTGAAAATTAGTAAAATTTTTTTCAATTCTTTTTTTTAATTCTTTTAGGTCAGATTTTTTAAATTTTCTATCGTGGTGTGAAAATTTTGTAATAAAAGTATTTGCAGCGAATTTGTTATCAATAGATGTAAAAATATTTGCATCGATGACTTCAAGACCAGAGCAATCTAATACTTTTGTAAATTTATAAAATAGTCCTTTTGAGTTCTCTACTTTAATAAAGATTTCAATTAAATTTCCAAATACAGCCCTACATCCAACAATTAACTCCTTTTGTTTATTCTTAAGAATTAGAGAAGCTTGCCATTTCAAGGATTTACTAACATTTTTATTAAAATAACCATCACTAAGATTAGAGAAATATTTTTCTAAGATTTTCTTATCAGTATTGTTATATTCAATTAGACTATTTCTTCTTCTTTCCAGCGCAGTTTTTGATGAGGCCTTAATAGGCTCTTTATTTATTTTTGATCTTGACAAAATATATAGATCTTTTAAAAGTTGATGTTTCCATCCATTCCACAATGCAGGATTAGTAGCTCTAATATCATTAATTGTTAGTAAATATAAATAATCTAATTTTTCACTTTGCTCAACATGCTTTACAAACTCATCTATCGTTTCTGGATCACCAATGTCTTTTTTCTGAGATATAGAGGACATTATTAAGTGTTTTTTAACAAGCCATGATATTAAATTAGCATCTGTCAATGACATGCCCAATCTTTTTGCAAATTTAAAACTTGTTTTTGCACCAATTTCAGAATGATCTCCGCCTTTACCTTTGCCGAGATCATGAAATATTCCAGCTATGTATAATATTTCGATTTTGGGAATTTTATTTATTAATTCATATTCAAGCTCAAATCCTTTTTGCTGAAATAATTTCATTTGTCGCATATTTCTCACAACCTTAAATGTATGCTCATCTACTGTATAAATATGAAATAAATCAAATTGCATTTGTCCTACAACTTCAGCAAATTCTGGAATATATGCTTGAAGTACACCAAGAGTTTTCATTGTTTTTAGGATAGATGAAAGGTTATATTTTGATCTTAATATTTCTAAGAATTGCTTAGAATGAAAATCATCTCGCCTAAATTCTTTATCAATTAAATTAATATTCTTTTTTATTTGTGACTTTGTTTGGGTATCGATAACATTTATGTTTTTGTTTTTGCCAATTTCTATGAATATATCAAATATAAGGTCTTTATTTTGTTTTAAATCACAATTACGTATGCCTATTTTATTTTTATTTTTATATATCCCATAAATTTTTTTTGAAAATATACTTTCTGTTTTTTCATTAAATCTTTCATAAATGATTTCATTAAAATAAGACAAAATTGATGCATTTTCATAAAAATCTTTCATCATTTTTTCAACAGAGAGTTTTGAACTTTTTTTATTTAATTTTGCGTATGTTGAAATCTCAACTTGAGCCTCAAAGTTAAGTCTATTCTTCTCGGTAGCAATATTTGTTGCAAAACGAAGTGATTTAATAAAATTATAAGCCTTTAATGTTTTATTAAACTCCCCATCAAGTACATTAGCTTCATTGATAGAATCAAACGTATCTAAATTGTAACAATGTTGGAGTATCCATAATGCTGATTGAAAATCTCTTAACGTACCAGGCGATTCTTTTAGATCAGGCTCTAGATTATATGCAGAAGAGTGAAATTCGCTGTGACGCCTTTGCTGTTCAATAAATTTATGGTTGTAAAAATTATTTCTAGTCCAGAGTCCAGAAAGCGCTTTTGTAATTTTTTTATCTATACTTTCATTAGAAATAATGGCTCTTCTAGTCAGATATGACGTAAATTCCTTTAGATCTTTTTTGGATATCTTCTTTATATCACTTATTGATCTAACTGAATGTCCAACTTTATAGCCTCGATCCCACATAAAAGATATGAAATTCTCAAGATTTTCGTAATTTTTTACTTTATTTATTTCAATTAAAGAAAGGTCAACATCAGATGAAGGAAACATTTCTTTTCTTCCAAAGCCACCATTCGCATAAATTGCAAAGTCCTTATGAAGCTGGAGTTTTTTGAACTTAGTCTTAATATCATTTTCAATTCTATCTGAATTTTTTCTTAGAAATTTATCTACCTTTGATGGATTTAAATAAACCTTAGAAAATTCTTTTATATAATCTTTATTAAGCGAGATTATTTTTTTTTCATTCAAATTCATTATTTCTTTTGGTAAGAATTTCAGATCCTTCATTGGTAACAACTATTGTGTGTTCCCATTGAGCAGAATTCCTTCCATCTTTTGTTTCGACCGTCCAGCCATCCTTTAAGATTTTTGAATATTTTGTACCCTGGTTGATCATAGGTTCAATTGTGAAGCACATTCCTTCTTTAAGTTGGATTCCAGTTCCAGACTTTCCATAATGAAGAACCTGGGGTTCTTCGTGATAAACCATTCCAATGCCATGCCCGCAATAATCCTCAACAACACTATAATAGTTTTTTTCTGCATGCTTTTGGATTGCGAATCCAATATCTCCCAAGAAAGCACCCGGCCTAACAACCTCAATTCCCTTGTAAAGGCATTCTTGTGTAACCTTTACCAATCTTTCATTATGAGGTGCACATTTTCCTACCAAGAACATTTTTGAAGTATCTCCATGCCATCCATCTTTTATAACAGTAACGTCAATATTAAGAATGTCTCCATCTTTTAAAAATTTTTCACTACTAGGAATACCATGACAAATTACTTGATTTAGACTCGCACAAATTGTTTTTTCATAACCTTTATAACCAACGTTTGCAGGTATAGCATTTTGTTTATATACAATGTGTTCATAACAAATTTTATCTAACTCCAAAGTAGAAACTCCCGGAATAACATGAGGAGAAATTATTTCAAGAACTTCAGCTGCTAACTTGCCAGCAATTCTCATTTTTTCAATTTCTTTATTAGATTTTATTGATATTTTCATTTTTTTTTAAATTACACCTAGACATTAGACAACTTAATCTATAAAGTACAATTTTAATGCCAGCATGTAATTTTAGCTCATTAAAATCTAAAAATTCTTTAAAAAGTTTACCTAAATTTTTTCTAAATTATCTCTATAACTGGAGAATAAAGTCTAATGCCTTTTAAAGCAATATTGGCATTTGAAGATGGAAGTATATTTCATGCTAAAGGCTTTGGGAAAGAAAAATTTGATGTAGGAGAGTTGGTCTTTAACACCTCTATGACAGGTTATCAAGAAATAATAACTGATCCATCATACAAAAAACAAATTATTACATTCACCCATCCTCATATTGGTAATACTGGCATTAATTCTGAGGATAATGAGTCTAAAAAGATTCATGCATCCGGTATTGTTGTTAAAAATTTTTGTGAAAAACCAAGCAACTGTAGATCAACGTCAACTTTAGAGGAGTTTTTAATTAAAAATGAAATTATTGCTATATCAAATATTGATACAAGAGAAATAACATCAATTTTAAGAGAAAAAGGTGCAATGAATTGCTGCATTGGAGCCTTGTCAAAAATTTCAGAAAAAGATGCAATAGTTGCTGCAAAAGAATTTTCTGGATTAAAAGGAATGGACTTGGCAAAAGTTGTATCAACGGACTCTGACTACATATGGAATGAAGGAATTTGGCCCAATAACAACATTTATTTCCCTCTAGAAAAGGACATAAACCCAGTCATAGCATACGACTTTGGTATTAAAGAAAACATATTAAGACTTCTTAACGAGCATGTTGGAGAGGTAAAGGTTGTTAATGCAGAAACTCCATATGAAGAGATTATAAAATTATCACCAAAAGGTATATTTTTATCTAATGGACCTGGAGATCCTGAACCTTGTGAATATGCGATAAGAAACATAAAGAAATTTTTAAAAGATCAAATACCGATTTTTGGTATATGTCTTGGTCATCAACTTCTTGCTCTAGCTGGAGATGCAAATACTTATAAAATGAAATTTGGCCATCATGGTGCAAATCATCCTGTTCAAGATATCGAAACAAAAGAAGTTTACATCACAAGTCAGAATCATGGATTTGCTGTTGATCCAAAAACATTGCCAAGCAATATTAAAATTACACATATATCACTTTTTGATAAATCTCTTCAGGGTATTGAATTTACAGATACTCCAGCATTTAGTTTTCAAGGTCATCCTGAAGCAAGTCCTGGACCTCAAGAAATTCAAAAGCTTTTCAGAAAATTCAGCATGATGGTGAAAGAATATGCCAAGAAGTAAAGATATTTCCTCTATTCTAATAATAGGCGCAGGCCCAATTATCATAGGTCAGGCATGTGAATTTGATTATTCTGGCGCACAAGCTTGTAAGGCTTTAAAAGAAGAGGGATTCAGAGTGATATTAGTTAATTCTAACCCCGCTACAATTATGACTGATCCTTTGCTTGCAGATGCAACATACATAGAGCCAATTCATTGGCAGTCTTTAGAAAAAATTATAGAAAAAGAAAAACCAGATGCTATTTTGCCAACAATGGGAGGCCAAACAGCCTTAAATACTGCATTGACTTTGGATAAAAAAGGAATCCTAAAGAAGCATAATGTAATTCTTATTGGCGCCAATAGAGAAGCTATTGATAAGGCGGAAGATAGACAGCTTTTTGATGAAACTATGAAATCAATTAATCTTGAAACTCCGGCATCAGGAATTGCTCATTCAATGAGCGATGCTTTAGAGGTTCAAAAAGAAATAGGATTTCCCTGTATCATACGACCTTCTTTTACCATGGGCGGAACAGGCGGAGGTATTGCATATAATATAACCGAGTTTAAGACTATTTGTGAGAAGGGACTGGAATTATCTCCAACCAATGAGCTTTTAATAGATGAGTCTCTTATTGGATGGAAAGAGTACGAAATGGAGGTGGTCAGAGATAGCGAAGATAATTGCATAATAATTTGCTCTATTGAAAACCTTGATCCAATGGGTATTCATACCGGTGATTCAATAACTATTGCGCCCGCTCAAACACTCACGGACAAAGAATTTCAAATCATGCGAAATGCTTCTTTTAAAATCTTAAGAGAAATTGGTGTAGATACAGGCGGGTCTAATGTTCAATTTGCAGTCAATCCTGAAAATGGAAAAATGGTGGTGATCGAAATGAACCCTAGAGTAAGCAGGTCTTCAGCCCTTGCATCTAAAGCAACCGGTTTCCCAATTGCGAAGGTTGCCGCATTGCTATCGGTAGGATTCACCTTGGATGAGTTAAAGAATGATATTACAGGAGGACTTACCCCCGCATCATTTGAACCAAGTATTGATTATATTGTTACAAAAATACCTAAATTTGCATTTGAAAAATTTCCTCAAGCAAGTCCAAAACTAACCACACAAATGAAATCAGTTGGTGAAGTAATGTCAATTGGCTCAAACTTTCAAGAATCTTTCCAAAAAGCACTTTGCAGTATGGAAGAGGACTTAAATGGATTAAATTCATTAGCAGACAAGGCATCTGAAATTTCAAAAGAAGAAATTCTTAGCGAACTTACTATACCTGGCCCTAAAAGAATTTTTTATGTTGCAGATGCAATTAGAAATGGTTGGTCTCTTAAAAAGATACATTCTTTAACAAGGATTGACCATTGGTTTTTAGATCAAATAAATGAAATTATAGAGATAGAAAAAAACCTATTAAATATCAAGGAACAAGACATTGATACAAACTATTTATTAATTTTAAAAGAAAAAGGGTTTTCAGACAGCAGAATATCGGAATTACTTGGGTCTACTGAAGACTCAATAAGGCAGCTAAGAAAAAATCGTGGAGTTATCCCTGTTTATAGAAGAGTTGATACATGTGCTGCAGAATTTGCAACGTCAACTTGTTATATGTATTCCTCCTATGGAGGAACTTGTGAAAGTAATCCAACTAATAAAAAGAAAGTTTTGGTTCTTGGAAGTGGGCCTAATAGAATTGGACAAGGCATTGAGTTTGATTATTGTTGTGTTCATGCATCCTTGGCTATGCAAGAAGAAGGCTATGAATCAATAATGGTAAATTGTAATCCAGAGACAGTATCAACAGATTATGACGTTTCAAATAGATTATATTTTGAACCAATAACTTCAGAGAAAATTCTAGATATTATTGATAATGAAAATCCTGAGGGAGTCATTATTCAATTTGGTGGCCAAACTCCTCTTAAATTAGCAGATATTCTCTCTGAAAAGGGTGTAAAAATAATGGGTACTAATGTTGATGCAATTGATAGATCTGAGGACAGAGAAAGATTTCAGGAACTGGTCAATAAACTAAGTTTGAAGCAGCCCTCTAATGCAACAGCTAAAAATCTGAATGAAGCCCTCAAAAAAGCAAAAGATATTGGCTTTCCTATTGTCGTGAGACCTTCTTATGTTCTTGGTGGAAGGGCAATGCAATTAGTTAATAATTTAAAGGAACTTGAAAAATATTTAAACGAAGCTGTTGAAGTTTCTAATAGCAAACCAATTCTATTAGATAGTTATCTCACTGATGCAATTGAAGTAGATGTTGATGTCGTATCAGATGGAAAAAATATTGAAATAGGTGGAATATTGCAACACATAGAACAAGCAGGAATTCATTCAGGTGATTCTGCATGTTCTTTACCTCCTTATAGCCTCTCTAGTGAGATTCAAAGCAAAATGAAAATGCAAGCTAAAAATATTTCAAAAGAACTGAATATAATTGGTTTAATGAATATTCAATTCGCTATTAAAGATAAAGAGATTTATATTATTGAAGTTAATCCTAGAGCATCAAGAACAGTTCCTTTCATATCTAAAGCCATTGGTATATCGTTAGCAAAAGTTGCATCAAAAGCAATGATAGGTAAAACATTAAAAGATCAGAATTTTTCTTCAAAACTTCCAAATGGATTATCTTTTGTAAAAGAGGCAGTTATGCCATTTGACAAGTTTCCTCATGTAGATCCTATTTTAGGGCCTGAGATGAAATCAACTGGTGAAGTTATGGGAATTGGACCAAATTTTGGAGAGGCTTATGCTAAAGCTCAGAAGGGAGCTAATAAAGAACTAAGAAGATCCGGCACCGTATTTATTAGTGTAAAAAAATCAGATAAGAAATACTTAGATAAATTTGTACCTGATATTATTAAATGCGGCTTTAAAATAGTCGCTACGAGCGGAAGTGCCGATTATATTGAAAAGCTTGGTTTTGAAGTAAGAAGAATCAATAAAGTTAATGAGGGCAGACCTCATGTGGTTGATAGCATTTTAAATAATGAAATTGATCTTGTAATAAATACAACAGAAGGAACTCAGTCCATAAAAGACTCAGCATCTATAAGACAAAGCGCTTTAAGAAATAAAATATTTTGTACCACAACTATGTTTGGAGCTTCTGCGGTAATTGATGCGCTTCAAAGTGTTGAAGATAATTGGACATACAATACGCTCCAAGAAATAAATAAATAATTTCTCTAATTGTTATAATGCTTGTATGAGCAGAACACCACTAACAAAACAAGGCGAAATTTTAATTAAAGAAAAACTTTCGAATTTAAAATTCGTTGAGAGACCAAAAATTTCTGAAGCCATAGCAGAGGCTAGGGCGCATGGAGACTTAAAAGAAAATGCAGAATATCACGCAGCAAAAGAGCTTCAGGGTTTAATAGAGGCTAAGATTGGTGAGATGGAAAGCGCTCTTGCAAATGCTCAAGTAATTGATGTTAAGGAAATACCAGAAACTGGAAGAGTTGTATTCGGTTCAACTATTAAAATATACGATGTGGATAATGATAAAGAAATAACATATAAAATCGTTGGCAATTTAGAATCTGATCCTGAGAAAGGCGATATTTCAATAGATACCCCAATTGCTCAGGGATTAGTTGGAAAGTTTGTCGATGATGAAATTAAAATAGAAACCCCATCTGGAAATTTAAATTTTGAAATTTTAGAAGTAAAACATATATAAAATGCATGCTGATAATTGGGCCAATAAAGCAAAAAGTATGGGCTATCGCTCAAGAGCTGTTTTCAAATTAGATGAGATCTTAAATAAGATCGGCTCCAAAAATAAATATCAAAATGTTTTAGATATAGGATCTTCTCCAGGAGGCTGGTCTCAATACATTAAAAAAAAATATAATAAAGCTAAAGTTTATGCTATCGATATTTTAGATATGGAACCAATTGATGGAGTTAATTTTTATCAAGAAAATATCGAAGATATTGATAATATAATTGATATCAAAACACTAAAAGGTACTTTTAACCTTGTAATTTCTGACATAGCCCCAAACTTGAGTGGTATAAGTGCAGTAGACAATGAAAATATTTTTGAACTAAATCAATTAACTATTAATATTGCAAAGGATTATTTAATTAGTGATGGATTTTTGATAATGAAGACTTTTCAAAATAATAAGTTAAAAGATTTAAGAAAAGAAATGGAATTATTTTTTAAAATAGTTCAGACTTATAAGCCTGCTGCATCAAAAAAACAATCAGGCGAGATATACTTATTTGGAGTAAAATAATTTTATGAGTAGTTTTGTAAGAAATTTAGTAGTATGGGTCGTTCTTGGCTCACTTATGGTTTATGTATTTAATAACGTAGAAAATTCATCTGCAAGAGAACAAATTAGTTATAGTCAATTTAAGCAAGAAGTTTTGTCAGACAGAGTTGCTAAAGTTGTCTATAAGGGCGATCAAATGACTATCATTGGTGATCGTTTAGATGGGTCTAAGTTCGAGACTACGCATCCAATCTTTAAAAAAGATGAGGCAGTTGACAATGCTATTGAAGAGAATGGTGTTATTGCTGTTTATGAAAAAGTTGAGCAACCATCTATATTTTCTCAATTATTAGTTGGTGCTTTTCCAATACTATTGTTATTGGCAATCTTTTTCTTCTTTATGAGACAAATGCAAGGCGGGATGTCTGGAAAAGGTGGCCCTATGTCATTTGGAAGAAGTAAGGCTAAATTGATGGAAGGCGGCAAGGTAAAGACAACTTTTAAAGATGTAGCTGGATGTGAAGAGGCTAAACAAGATGTTCAAGAATTAGTTGATTTTCTTAGAGATCCAACAAAGTTTCAAAAATTGGGTGGAAAGATACCTAGGGGAGTATTGATGGTAGGTCCTCCAGGAACTGGTAAGACTCTAATTGCAAGAGCTGTAGCTGGTGAGGCCAAAGTTCCTTTTTTTACAATTTCAGGTTCTGATTTTGTAGAGATGTTTGTTGGTGTTGGAGCCTCAAGGGTTAGAGATATGTTTGAGCAAGCAAAAAAACAATCTCCATGTATTGTATTCATAGATGAGATTGATGCAGTTGGAAGACATAGAGGCGCTGGATTAGGTGGTGGACATGATGAAAGAGAGCAAACTCTCAATCAGTTACTAGTTGAAATGGATGGCTTCGAAGGAAATGATGGTGTTATTGTTATTGCCGCAACTAATAGACCTGATGTTCTAGACCCAGCACTTTTAAGACCGGGAAGGTTTGATAGACAAGTTGTTGTAGATCTTCCTGATATTAGAGGCAGGGAAGCTATCTTAAAAGTTCATATGAGGAAGGTTCCCTTAGCTGCAGATGTTGACCCTCTTGTTATTGCTAGAGGTACTCCAGGATTCTCAGGAGCTGATTTAGCAAATTTAATTAATGAGGCTGCATTATTCGCAGCAAGATATTCTGATAAAAAAATTGATCAGTCGCATTTAGATCTAGCAAAAGACAAAATCATGATGGGTGCTGAAAGAAAATCAATGATACTTAGCGAGGAACAAAAACGAATTACTGCTTATCATGAGGCTGGCCATGCAATAGTTGGAAGACTATGTCCGACACATGATCCTGTTTACAAAGTAACCATTATTCCGAGAGGAAGAGCATTGGGAGTAACAATGTTTTTACCTGAAGAAGATACATATATGCAGAGCAAAGAGTATCTCTTAGGAAGAATTGCTACTTTGTTTGGAGGAAGGATAGCAGAGAGTATTATCAATGGGCATCAAGGTATTACAACCGGAGCGTCCAATGATATTGAAGTAGCTACTGGTATTGCAACAAATATGGTAACAAAATGGGGCTTTTCAGATGAGTTAGGAACAATTAAATATGGTGAAGATGAAGGAAGTCCATTTTTAGGAAGATCTGCTACGAACCCTGCTCAAATTAGAAGTGATCAAACATCTAAATTAATTGACTCAGAAGTTAAAGCTATCATTGATTCATGTTATGAAAGAGCTGAAAAATTATTAAAAGAAAATTTAGATAAGTTAAATGTGATGGCCGACGCATTGCTTAAATATGAGACTATAGATGCGGATCAAATTGATGACATTATGGCAGGCGCAACTCCAAGAGAACCTAAAGGATGGTCAGATGACACTCCTTCAGGAAAACCTACTAAAAAAACTTCAATAAAAGGCGCTGCAGAAGAGTTATAATCTTTCTCCATGAATCTTAAATTTGGTACCGATGGGATTAGGGGCCCAGTCGAAAGTTTAATGACACCCGAAGCATGTTTAAAAATAGGACATGCTACTGGCGCAGTTATGAAAGAGCTTGGCTGGAATACTGTTGTTATTGGAAAAGATACAAGAATATCAGGCTACATGCTTGAGTCTGCATTACAGGCAGGTTTCATTGCTGCCGGAGTAAACGTTCAACTTGCTGGACCTTTACCTACCCCAGGTATAGCATACCTCACTAAAACTTTAAGAAATAAATTTGGAGTTGTAATAAGCGCCTCACACAATGATTTCTTAGATAACGGAATTAAAATTTTTAATGATAACGGTGAAAAAATTTCCAGAGATATTGAAAAAAGGATTGAAAAATATATTTCATCAGATTTGATTCCAGTCCAAACATCTGAAATAGGCAAAGCATATAGATTTGATGAATCAGGACCTAGATACATTGAATTTTGTAAATCAACAGTACCTTCAGATATATCTTTCTCTTCCTTAAGAATTGTTTTAGATTGTGCAAACGGTGCTTGCTATAAAGTTAGTCCTGAAATATTTGAAGAATTAGGAGCCGAGGTTATTACTCTTGGCAATAATCCAGATGGATATAATATTAATCAAGGATGTGGCTCTACTCATCCAGAACTTATTCAGGAAGAAGTTATAAAGCATAGAGCAGATTACGGTATATCTTTAGATGGCGATGGAGATAGGGTTATATTAGTAGATGAAAAAGGCAATATTCTAGATGGAGACGATTTGTTGTATATATTGGCTTTTTCTAATCCAAATAGAACTGGACCATGGTCAGGCGTCGTTGGAACACTTATGAGTAACCTTGGCTTAGAGAACGGTATTATGAAGCTTGGTTACAAATTTAAAAGAGCAGATGTTGGCGATAAATATGTAAGCAAGATGTTATCAGATGAGGGTTGGATGTTAGGAGGGGAAACATCAGGTCATATTATATGCAAAGATTTAGTTAGCACAGGTGATGGAACTATTGCTGCTTTAAAAGTTATTTCTTCATTACTTTTGCTTGAAAAAAAGCCATCAGAAATACTATCTAATTTTACTAAGATTCCACAAGTAAATAAGGCAGTCGTGGTATCCAATAAAGATATTGTTAATGATAAAGATCTTAAATCTCTTTTAAAAGAAGTAGAATCAGATATGACTGTCGGAAGGATATTAGTGAGGCCATCAGGAACTGAATCAAAAATTAGAATTATGGTAGAAGCGCCTGAAAAGAAAGTTGCTGAAAAGTATGCAACTGATATAGAAAAACTTATTAAATCAAAATTATGATAATTGCTAATTTTAAGTCAAACATAGTGGATTATCCTAAATGGGTAGATGACTTTGTAAATTCTTGTCCGCCAGTAGAATTTTATGTAGGAATGGCTCCGCCATTTATTAATATTTCAGATGCTTATCCAGAAATTGAATTCTGGAGCAATAGAGATGAAAATGATCATGATATGTGGGATATGCAAACTGGAGCTCAAGATGTTGATTATTCGTCAGGATCAAGAACAGGTGCAATATCCGTTGAAATGCTCGAAAAACTTCGTTATATAACTTTTGTAATTATTGGCCATTCAGAAAGAAGAGAATTTTTTCATGAAGATAACGACTTGATTAGAAAAAAAATACATGCCGTTAACGCAAGCAATCTAAGACCAATACTCTGCATCGGAGAGACAAAAGAAGAAAATAAAGAGGGTATTACAAAAGATGTCCTCAAAAACCAACTTGAAGTAATTGATGGTTTAGATCTTAGTAGAGATTTTACAATTGCCTATGAGCCTGTTTGGGCAATTGGAAGCGGGCTAACACCAGAACCAAAAGATATAAATGATATTCATAAATATATAAAAGATGTTGTACAATCCATTTCTGCAAATAATCTTGTACCTGACGTTATTTACGGTGGAAGTGTAACTAATAAAAATGCTAAAAGTTTTTTTATAGAAGAGTTTGTAGATGGTGCTTTGGTAGGAGGAGCTTCACTAGATGGCTCCACCTTTGGAGAGATAGTTAATATATGGGAACGAATTTATAATACAAGTGAAACAAGATGATAGTTTTTTTAACAGTTATTAAT
>CEVU01042006.1_pt1 | contig 19343 bp, 15 predicted proteins | sample 427081 | NCBI WGS metagenome assembly CEVU01 (sample SAMEA2623868, study PRJEB7988) | marine metagenome | biome: marine biome (ENVO:00000447); feature: deep chlorophyll maximum layer (ENVO:xxxxxxxx); material: "saline water (ENVO:00002010), including plankton (ENVO:xxxxxxxx)" | depth 80 m | reverse complement strand
ACCAGCACCAGCACCAGCACCAGCACCAGCACCAGCACCAGCACCAGTTAAGAAAGCTGCTACACCAAAGAAAACCCCAGCTAAGAAAGCCGCTACACCAAAGAAAGCGTCAACTAAAAAGTCGGCTGCATCTGCATAGGTACCGGTTGCGAAACTTTACGATTTAGTAAATAATAACCACCACCAATAAACATTAAAAATATAAAAAGGTATATTAGCGGAATCTTTTTTCTTTTTTCCTTTTCCATTTTCTCTATATCATTCTTATCTGGAAGTTTCTCAACATTTATATTGAGTTCATCTATCTTCCCGATAAGTTTATGCAACGCCTCTAGAATTTGAACTTCTCTATTTACCGGTTTCTCTTTTACATCTATAGTTGTTACTTCAAGGACTAGGTACCATTCTGCATCGGGTTGTAAAGTAACGTAATCTGTATCTTCCTGATACTCGTATAATTTAAAATTTAGTTTTTGTATAGATATTGGATTAAATAAATTTGTTTGTCTTTGGAACCCTTTCCATTGTTTATCCCTTATGATTGTATGCGCACCATGATTATAATGTCTTTCTAATGGTACACGTGCTAAAATTTGCCCGTGTCTTTCATCGAGTATTTGTGCTCTTTTTGGTATATCTTCACACACGATATCGACGTATTTTGCAACACTACTCACATACGTATCACTGTTGGGGTTATTCTGACCAATTTGCGTGATATAAAAATCAACTGGTTTTAGACCGCATACCTGTGACATTTCTTCTAAATGTAAATTTGATTCGAGTGTTAAATCGATCGAAAATGTATTGTTTGAACCATTTACATATTTTGAATCAATTATTATGTACTGTACTTTTTTGGGTAACTCCTGGAGTGAAACCATCTTGTATTTACAATATAAAAAAATAAACACAAATAATAAACAATATGTATGCGTTTTACTCGAGCGTGTCACGGTTTTTGGGTGTGAAAACAAAATCACTAAAATCTACAGAATCTCATACATCAATTCATCCCAGTGAGAATAAAGAACCTGAAACTGTGTATGCGGATATCATGTTAACACCTGATTTTTCGAAGGGTAGGATTATATCAAAAAATGATGAAGGTGAGACTGTTATTATAGAATATCCAAAACACGACAAAACATTTAGAGATTATAGACCTAAGTTTGTTAAATATAAATAAAGAATTAACAATTTTAAACTATAAATGATATGGAATACATGCACTTACACACTTACGACTATAAACTTTCCTTTTGCCAAGCGACAAACGGACTCTGCGAAGACGTTCAAAGGATCATATGGGAAAAATCTCAAAAATATGAATACGAAAATCTCGTGTGTCCGGGAGCCCCGAGGAAACAACCAAGAAATACACGATTCGCAGAAGAAAGACTCGAAACGTTGGTTAGAAAATGGAGGAATAAATGGGGAGAACCAACTGTATAATCGTATGAAAACATTGGCTTATGAAGAGTTTAGTCATCGTGATTTTAAACGCGATGAATATGACTCATATTCCCTTGTTTTATACAGGTTAATGTTGAACGAGTTGGAATACGAAAGACTTAATCTAAAGTACACAACCATGTTCGGTGATAAATGGAGAAATTTTTCGAGAGAAAAAGATGAGATTTTATACGAGTACGAATTAATTAATATTCAAAATCGTATAAACGATTCGATCGTAAGATGTGAAGAATTTCTCGAAAAAGAACGTCATTTCAAAAAGAAATATTTCGGTGACGAAAATATCAATATCGATATATTATAATAAATATAGATACTTAATGAGTAGAGTTTAATGTAATATAAGAAATGTTAAGTATAATAAATCCTTATAAAAAAACACTTAGAGTTTCGTGTCCTACTAGAAGAAAAGAAGGTATAGCAGAATATGAACAAATAAAAAGTAAAATCAAAAAAACAACCCTACGTTATGGTGCGGCGGTTTCGACGTATCATTTTATTTTTCATACACCCGTCGACGGTATATCTGCGAGTATTGGTACAGTAGCATCGTATATTTATGTAGATTCACTTTCAACGTATGTCGATAATATTGAAAAAATACAGGGTTTGAATAAAAGACTCTTGGTACCTACATTTCTTGCTTTAGGAGAATCCATGTGGAATTCCATGAACTTACCTTTTGATTTTAATATGGGTGCAACACTTTTTGGATTCTTAGCATATAAAATGGCTTTTTATCAGATAGTTGCCGAAGAATTATTAATGAACGATGAAGACCTAAGTGAACTTGATGAAATATAAAAATCAAAAAATAAAAATGTCCTTATTTTTTAATTTGTTAAAAAAGCATACTGATATTGTTGAGCTCAAAGATATGAATGATGTCATGTCTAGTGCTTTGGGTTTTATAGAGCCTATTGATGTTGAGGTTTTTGCACTTAAACCCAAAGATGATTTTCCGGCTGAACTTGGTGATAATAAGTATCTCGGTTATATTTGTTTGAGTAAAGTGGGTGATAGAAAAGATATTCGAATGGTTCAATTTTATCACGAAAATAAGGGATGTGAAGAAATTACGTTACCTTTTCTAAATATGCTCGTGGATAAATTATCTCCCAAAGTGGAAACAGTTGTAGATTATAAGGAAATGATAATTGTACCTTATGTTATCAGATCGGAAAGACGTATGTGGACTAAATATATGAAAAGGTATTTTGAAGATATTGAATCCGGTGAAAAGTTTTACATAAAAAACAAAATACCTGAAAATGTAGATTGGGAATGCCTTTTGGAAACGTTACCACGAAGAAAGATGGAAGTTTAATCATACTTAAAAAATATAGACCTTTTAATGATATAAAATGACTAATAACCTTACACACGAACTTTTAAAAAACTGTACTTCGCTCGTTAGACTTTCTCACCTTAATGATTTATGTAGTAATTTGAATAATAAAAGCTGCGACGTTTATGCCTTACGCGCAGAATTCGGATACCCCGAACACCTTATTCCGGATAGTAACAAAAATTATATTGCTTACATGGGAGTTTCTAAGAAAAAAATTGAAACGACTTATGGACAAGCTCATTTCATTACGTTTTGTTTTGAACCAAAAATGAATGTTTGTGAGTCACCGGTAGGTGTTTTAGAACACATGTACGATATTTACGTGGAAGAAACTATTGAAAGTCTTTATAGAAATAAATATAGAGAAGGTGAAAATTATGCAATTGAACTTTTCCCTTCTAAAATTGAATACAAAGATATCGGTTATTGGAGATGGTTATTTCAAGAAGATTGGGGTATTTCCGATAAAATTTCTATGGATGACTTTATTGATGATTATGAAATTAAGAGCCACGTAAACTGGGACAATCTTTATGACATTCTTCCCGATAATATCGACGATGTACGAACCGAAAGTGATCTTGAAAGTGATGACGAAAGCGAAATGCTTTCTGAATCGGATACAGAGATCGAAGAAGGTGAAATTGTAAGTGAATCGGAAACCTAAGTTTAAAAAATATACATAAAAATTAAAAAATAAATGCGACCAAACTGTCCCTACCAGAACTGTTATTGTAGAGCTGGTAAGAACGGATTTTGCTTGAAGCACAAAGATATAGGCGAAGTAATTGAAGCTTTAGTACTTTTGAAATATGGGGACAACACGAGAAAAGTACCCAGAACTTTACGCACTGAACAAGCACCTAGTTCAAACATATAAAGAAAGAGATCATTGGAAAGAACAGTTTCTTTTTCTTAAAGACGAATTTGATCTTTTCAAGGCGCAACAAAAGAATTGCGAAACCCCTAAGAAAACGTCAAAACGCGTGGGTGTCACGAAACGAAGGAATGTGACCCAAACGATTCGAAACTATGCTATTGTATCTCGATGTAAAGAGTTGGGTATCAAGAACGTGTATACCTACAAAAAACTTTTACGTATTGACCCGTGTGTGTCGAATGAGACTGAATTTTATAAGTCGTACTTAGATGAATTCCATATAAAAAATAACACCTTTTAATATATACCATGACTACTAGTACATCTACCCTCCAAAAAATCATGAGTTTAGTTGATAATCATTCGGATGAAATACCTGAAGGTGATTATTTAGAAATTTGTAATACACTTCGTGATATGTCTAGAAATAACAGACGTATTCGTATTTTACCGCCCCGATTAAGAGAAAACCCTTTAGATACTATAATTGGTCGTTGTATGGCCCTTGTTCGTGAGAGAAAAGTAATAAAAAATGGATTGAAAACGTGTAAAAAAAGGTATCGTTTAACTAAAAGTGTTAAGAAAGAAGCACTTGATGCTTATTGTTACGCTCTAGAGTTACCCATATGTGAAACGTTAGAAGAATTACAGGAACTTGGATACGCGAGTAATTCAGATGATTTTTTTAAAGAATATTTACGTTTTACAAACGAATTTAGACAAGGACAGAGAGAAACATTTATACGTAATCTCGATTCAATTGAAAATGAAATGCAAACTATATGTTCTTTTATGCGTATAAATCAGGATATTATAAACTCTTTTTACGAAATAAATCTAGACGTAGCAAACCTAAGTTGATTTTTTTATTTTTTATTTTAAAATATCAAAATGGAACATCTTACTAATTTAATGCGTTTGATTGATTTAAACTCTGATAATGTATCTGAGGGTCATTATTTAGAGATGTGTAATTCTATAAAACAGATTCACGATATTATTGTACCATCGAATTCAAATTACGAAGAAACCGAATCTGATTCTGACGACGATGATACTAGAAGATTTATGTTGAGAGAAGTAATGTCTGATAATACCCACGAACGTATGGTTCCATTTATGCCTATACGAACAGAGAGGGGAAATAGGTATAGATACTATGAAGATGATAATTTACGAGACGCCGATGCGGATTCACCCGTGGGTCACCTTGATAACGAAGATGAAGATGATAGTGCTCTTTTAGCACATCCAGATGAAGAAAATGAACTCCGCGATTTTTTATTGGGTAGAACACGAAATTGGGAAAGAGATCACATCGCGTACCAAAATGATTTGATATTACTTGAAAGGGCACAGAGAGAATACGAGGAAAATGAATTGAAACAAATACAACAACAAATTACAGATACGCGGAAACTGATTAGTAAAACAAAACCGCGTCAGAGAATAACCGAAACTGTTCGTAAAGCTGCTATAAAAGAACGCGCAGATGAACTTGGTATTCGGTTACACAGATACACTTTAGGGTGTTTATTAGATGCAGGCCACGATGTTGGTAATGCACGAGCCTTTTTTAAAAACTATTTGAATGATTATAACGAGAATGTTAATGATAAGTTGAAAGAACTGAATGATACCTTAGAAGATCTTACCAATAAAGGGCAGACTCTTTTAAGAAACATGAATGTTGATATGGAAATAGACGAATTTTAATTAAAATATCATTTTACACCATTTTTCATTAATATTACCAAATGGCGAATACTCAAAAAGTATATGTATGAGTGCGCCTGATATTATAAGTACACCCGCCCCTTTATATACATATTTTGTAAGACCCATAACTAAAACCTGTAACATGATACCGATCAAAAGTGCCTCGAGTAATACTGAAGTAACAGGCCGCATTTTTTTTATATTATTATACTATATAAAAAAATGGATTGGCAAGGTATCGGAATATTCTTAGCTTTAATACTTATCGGCGGGGGAATGATTTTCTCAGTAGTATCAAGATCTAAAAAATCAGGGTACGCGATCGAAGAAAAATACTAAAAATCAATTTAAATAATATCTCGTAGTATATAAAATGATAACTAAAACTGATAGAAAGTTATTATTCATTTTATGTATTACCGTAGTGGTTCTGGTACTTGCAAAGTGCATGACATCAGAAGGGTATACTCTTACAACCAAAGGTATAACATTTAGTTGGAGAAACAAAAAACTTGAAGATGTTTATAAGTGGACTATTAAATTAACAGGGGCCGATGACGATGGTAATCTTTCCCTTCTTGAAACTAAAGTAATAAAAAAGGAAGAATCCCCAGAATATTTCAAATCTTTTAAGTCTAATGAAGTTACATTTCAAGCTCGAGATTTTACTATATATACTATAAATAAAGGTTTGCAAGTCGATGTTTATTATAACGAAGAAACGGAACCCCTTATTACAAAAAAGATATATTTGAAAAAAAATATGTTTAGTATTACTTTAGACCTTCTTACAAAAATCGCGAAAACTTTTGTCGCGTTTAAGAATGAAGATTTTGAATTTTCAGATGGGTATTATAGAATAAAATCTAAAACGGGTACTAAAAAATTCATAATAAATGACCGAAATGAATTTGAGTTTTCAGATAAAACATATGATAATAAAGCATGTTACGATATATTTTATTTACAAAAATATCAAAGTTGGAGTAACGAGTTTTATTTAAGAAGTGCGAATAACAATAAGTGGACAAAAACATTTATAACATATGCTGAACAGCGTTTATTTGGATATGGGGCAAAAAAGATAAAGTTTGATGATGGTAAAAAGGAATATTCGACAGACCGTAAATTTTATAGAGAAATGGACCTAGATCAGAATGAAAAATACGGATATAAGGATAAGTTTGAAATTACAAATACAGAGGATGGTTCTTGGCGAGATAATGCTCGTAAATATATAATGAAGGATGGTTTTTTGTATAGAATAGATTATGATGGTGAAGAAGGTGAGATTGAAAAGAAAATATCCGATGAAGAAATTGTATTAGAAAAAGTTACTAATACGTGTACTGCAACTGAATTGGGGAAAGATAAAGGTACTGAGTTTGAAAAAACTGTAGCATGGAAACCAATCTCTGATAATAAACGTTGGAACACATTTAAATTCCCTGGAAATACCAAAAAGTGTGTAAATAGATCTTTTTCAGATGTTAAAGAAGAAGCTGATAATAGAAATGTTCGTTATACCGGCGATGATTCCAAGGATGAAATATGTAAAAAAATTTTTTACACAAATCCCGGGTATATAAAAATTACTCAAGGGGAAGCTGGCTTCGATTTGCCAGATTGGGGAACTGGGTGTAGACACAAAGGTAATTACGATAGAAAGGGAGTATCTAGTGGCTGTGAAAGTAAATTTAGTACGGCTGATATATATTCAAGTCCACCATTCAGACATTTACTCAAAGAATATCGTATGAAAGAAACATGCGATGGAAATAAAAACTCGGGTAGTTATGGTTGTAAATGGGATCGATGGAAAGATGAAGATGGAGAATATACATTTAAATATGGACCAAGAGGTAGAGATAATCCAGGGGGATATGAAGGTAGAGTGTGTCCTAAAGATGATGATGTGAAAGCGTTAAAAGATGCAATAGATGATCAGTGTAAAGCAATAACAGAAAAGGAACTTTGTCTAGCGGAGAAAAAAAATGAAACTACTTCGGGTAAAATCAAAACTATACAAGATGATTTTGATGCGAGTAAGACACACGCCGGTAGATCCTCACAAAGTCACAGACCTACGTATGACGTTTTCAATAACTGGAATAAAACTGTTTTTAATGGCCAATTACCGGACTTTGATAAAAATTTTGAGGGATCAATCTGTAATTGGCGAGGATCTGCTACGAAACCTGTAGTTGAGATTGATCCAAGGGCCGGTACGTTAGAAGATAAAAAAAGGTGTGAACCAAAAACAAAAGCTGATATAGAACTAGATATAAAAGGTACAAAGTGGGCGAACGAATATGCTGGCGATAATTGGGGAACTGCCGACAACCCCGTTATGATATACCAAAAAATGGGACAAGAAATGCGTACCACAATGGACGCTGTATTCAAATTAATGAGTAATGATAATTGTGCCGATGAAGAAAAAGTTAAAGGCAAATGTCCTACTTTGTGTGAACTCAGAAATGAGAACAACTGTCTTAATTTGAACAATACAAATTTGTGGCCCAGTAATCAATCACACTATCAGGATGCTCTATTTTTTAAAAATAACTTTTATAACGACTATTCTAGTAATAAGCTTACAAAGAGTGTATGTAAGTTAAATCAATATGGATGGGATGACTATGGAAAGGAATATAATCATACAGAATTCCTAGCCGAACAAGAGGCGAAACGCAAAGCAGATTTAGAAGCAGCAGAGGTAGAGGATGAATCAGGCTAATATTAATTATATTTAAATCTTATCATATATAAAATGATTAATGGTAATACTCTAATTATCATTTTATGTATCATAATAATTGTATTGATTTACATACATTACAAAAAAACTGAAAGTTATACTATAGAATCTATAGACTTTTCATGGCGTAACGGTATGGTTGATAGTGTTACTAAATGGATATTGATCGGCGAATTTCCAAGTTTAGAAGGTGATGGTACACGAACAATTACTAAAGAGTATACGGATCCATCTTTACTAAAGAATTATACTGACGTATCTGTAAATTTTTTAAAAGATACAGTATTCGATTATAAGATTTCGAACGGAAAAGTAAAATTAACGTTATATTATAACGCGAAAGACGTTAATAATAAAATCGCACTTAAGGAATTTACCGTGAATAAAGATGAAATTACTTTAACAAAGTCTCAACTTACAAAGGTCGAAGGACCTGAAATAAAATGGCCAAGTGTAGCCGATAATTTACCGAAAGAAGGGTGGTATCAGATAGAGGGTAGAGTACGTCAGAAAAATTTCATCAACCAAAATGAATATTTGTCTAATACTAGATATATCTATTATGTTGATGAAAATAATAAGTTGAAAACTGCAGGATTGATGCCACAGAGAATGGATGAGAATCACGTACCGAGTATACAATTTAGTTGTTCGACTCTATTTTATTTAAGTTATAAAAATACAACGGGTAAAGACCGTGGTAAATCGGGTGCTTTTCAGTTACAAACCGTTATGGGACAAAAAATTGATAGCGATGCATTAAAATGGTGTATTGTTGGCGAAGATAAATCTATAACATGTTCGAGTGTATCAAAACCAGAAAAAGGTGCTTTTAAGATGTATACAGAGGAAAGGGGTGAAGACAATTCCAACAAAAATTATTATCCTACATTTAAAACCAATATAATTGGTAAAAATCCAGACGACGATGACACCGAAGGAAGTTACTGTACTGTTGGTATAAAAATGGTTAACAATTATATTAAAAGTTCAAGAGAAACTCAAAAGTTTCAATCTGTTTGTAATACTTCTGAGACTAAAGATATTATCGAGGATGTAACGTTTGTAAAATTTGATATAGATAAAATTGATAACAGTATAACCATGGATCAAATATATGCCGCACAAGATCTACTAGGTATAAAAAGAGATTATGATATGCATCACGTAAATTATAATGTGGCGGCTAAATTAAAAGATGCAACTACGCAGGATGAGAAGGATAAAATTAATAATGCGAAAGGAATTTTAACTTCTATACACGGTTTTTTTAATGGTTCGTGTAATCCAAAGACGTATAAAACGAAGATTGCAGAAAAAATAACTGCGGATAAGACTCGAGCTGATTTTGAAAATGAATACTCGCATATCGTTAAAGGTAAAGATTTACCTATTGGTTTAGAGCAATTGCCTACATTTTACGTACACATACCACCTGCTACAAAAGAAAACCAATTAGAATATAAAAATCAAGGTACGAATTCAAAAATTCTCATTAATGAGAATACACTAAAACTTTCAAATAATAAATCGGGTACTAAAGCTGGTATATCGGGTTCAATTACCTTTTTTGCTAATCAAACTTTTCAAAAAAAAGAAGGCAAAGAACGTTCTGTCGTTTTAGTTTTTTCAACTTCGAGTGATGTAGATACGCCACAAACATTAATACACGGTAAACTCCATCAAATTATTTATCCGGGAACATTTGAAGAAGGTACAGGAATACACAGGGTAACAGACCGTAGTATTTGGGCAAAAGGTTCAATAGGTGTAAATGAGGGTAAAATTATGGTCGATGGGAGAATGACGGAACTTGTTGTTTCTAAATACGAATGGCACATCATGATAATAACACAAAAACAAACTCACGAAGTGGAAACTTTTAGGGGTGAAGTAGAAAATAATCTAAGACGTGATGCAACTAGAGAATTTAGACTTGATAATGCAGAGAGTATTGGTACTGGCGGAGCGACTTTTATTCAAAGAAGGTATAGAAGGTTTCCCGAGTATGCAACTAAAATTACACTGATAAGTGATAAGACTGTTTCATCCGATACTCCGTTATTTGAAACACAAGAAGAGATTCTCGAGTTTACTACTACAGAAAATCATCCTACACTTCTGTATCCCGGTATACCAGATAAAATCAGTATGATAACACCGTGTATAGATGGAATGATTTCATCTTTCGCGTATTTTGACGTAGTTTTAACAAAAGACGAAATTACGTATTTGACGGATTATTACAAAGCAAAAAAAACAGATTCTGTAATACCAAAAGACGCAATTGGTGAATCGTCTGGTGATGCATCACCCACATTCAAAGAGGATTCCAGTACCTGGACGTGGGATAATCTGAATAAAAAGCTTAAAATAAATACAACCATTCAAAATACTGACAAAGTCGATGATTATTCCTTGATAATTTGTGATATGAATGATAATTATTCTGCTGATGGTTTAGGTTTAACTTTTCCAAGATACAAATCAAATGATGAAATAATTAATGCAACACCGGTACACTTGTTAAAATATAGAGTTAAAGCATCTGTAAATATACAACCAAATGAGTCTGTGGATATAGAATTAGTTACTGATAAATTGACATTGAGTGTTGGTAACCATAAATTCATGGCCATGATTGTACGTCGACGCCGACTCGAAGGTATTGGTACCGGTACGGTGAAGGATGAAATTTTAGTGACCAGGCAAGAAACTATGCCTAAGGTCTGGGATTTTATTTCTAAGTCTAAAGCTATTAAAACTAATGTTAGAAATTTCTATAGTAAATCGGGTGCTAAATATCGATACGAGATATATGCTAACGATAATTTTAGTCAGGTCCCTAATGATAAAATTGTAATACCTCTTATTGCCTATTTAAAAAATGACCTTGATGAAGAAAAACTTGAATATGGATACGTCCGAGAAGAATATAACGATAGAAATCAACCAGAAGTTGATTCTCCGATAAAGGTTCCGGTTTATAACGAAACGACTAAAAAAATGGAACTAAGTGATAAATCGTTCAGTTTACCCGATAAAGATGATGTCCCTAGATATACATCTAGTGACACACACAAGGCTTTAATACGCTATAAAGTAGATAAATCTAAATTTTTGAATGGAAATAAAACTGGTATACCAAATCACACTTTGTTTAATACAAATGGTGCTTACCCATATATTGACGGTAACTCAAAGGTTTATAGTTACGATGGTTATCACAATTTTGCATGGGACGATGTTCTTAAAACTGAACCCATGTTTACAATTTATTCGGATTCGAAAATTGGTAAGGGTATTGTTTTTAATTATCTTGATGCAAGGTTTCGTATTAACGTAACGGTTAAGGAAATATTACAAAGTGATAATACGAGTACAGAAATATATAAAACGAACTATACTACATTTTCTAATAGCAAAATTCCTTTACCGGACGAGTATGATTATAACGTGAACGGGAATACAGATGAGGATATAGCAGAAAATACTAGGAGAACTGAAGTAAGACAAAGTCATAGCGACATGTGGCAAAGTGTTAATACAAATTTAGGTGCTGCTCGACATTTTTGGCAAATATTTCCATTTAATCCTAAACAACCAAAGTATACAAGTACGACTACCGTGGGTGTTAACACTCTAGTGTTTTCAGGCGTTGCCTGGGACTGGGGAGGCAACGACTCTTCTTATAATTATGATGATGTTTACACAGGTTCAGAAAAATTAAATAGTTTAGAATCACCCAAATTTGAAACCGGTGCATTTTCATATTCATCTTTACCAGAAAGGAGAAAGAGTGAAACCCTGTATCCGATTAACGATATAGGTGATAATCCGACAAGACCAGTTGATAGGAGTTTTGGTAAAAAGGCACACGAAGCTTTTAAACAGGGTCAGTATGGAAGTTCGGTATCTATAAGCGATGATATAATGGTTATTGGTGCACCAAATACGGGTAAAGGTAAAAGAATGACTTTAAAAGTAAAGGACGGTACAACTAATGTTATAGAATTTGATAGTGACGGTAAACCTAAAAACAACATACTTACTACAAAAGAAATTTACGAGTGGGAGAATTCTGGTGCTGCTTTTATAATGAAAAGAGATAGCAAAGATGGCGAGTGGTACAATATTGATATAATTAGAGGTGGTAATCACGGTGATAGAGTTGGAACAGCTGTTTCGATTGATAAGGGTTACATAGCGATAACATCTCCGGGTGATCAGGATCACATTACCTCCCGTAAACCTGGAAAAGATGTTATTGAATGGGCTATTGAAAATGTCGACGGTATTACCGAATCGATGTTTTATAGCGATAAAAAATATAAAACAGAGTTTACTGATGCTGAGAAAGAATCACCTTGGGAAGCTATTATAAGCTCTCCGAAAGGAGGATCTGGTGGTGACGATGCACTTAGTAGACATAATGTTGGTAAAAAACAAACTATTTTATTTGGGTATAAAGATGAGAATGGTAGAAAAATATACGCAGATAAGTTCGGAGTTAGATATTTAGATGGAGATTACGATGAGGTTATAGATAAAGATAGAACGAATTTCACAGACGAAGAGAAATTAGGAGATCCTTGGAAAATGACTTTTTATGGAGTTTTGCCATGGGACATGGATAGCATGTATTCTCAATACGATGCGGATAAGTATACTGGTTATAAAAATGCGAACGGTGATAGATTATGGAAACATCGTGATGGGTTTATAAGAAATATAGACATAGAAGGACCACCACTGGTTATCCCATCCGGTGGTCAAGACAGAGACGTATATTATTTAGACATGGGAGGATCACCAATGGTTGAAGACGTAAACGGCGAATATGTTATTAGTTTAGAAAATTTAAAATCGGAAGAAAAACAAAACCAAATTTTATATGATTTTAAAAGAAAAGTAGTTGATAGGTATGATGATCCCAAGACTCCATTCTGGACTAGCAAGGATGTTCCTCTAGAGAGTATGGGGTCAAGGCAAATAGCGGATAAATACGAAAGCGTTCGGACATATAGTTCTCGTGGACGGGGTTCGGTTATGTTTCTTCACTTTAATAAGTATAATGAAATTGAGTATTTTCCTGATCTAGTAATTGATGAGTACAAGGGTGGTAAACCATTTTACGGTGTTGGATATGGCGGTTTTGGGACGAGTGTTTCGATTTGCGTTCAAAATGATGGATCTGTTCTTGCAGCAGTAGGTTCTACAAAACCCCATGGACACCTATTGTCGAAAAATGTTGTTTATATATTTAAAAAATCTAGAACCGGAAAAAAATTTGCTAAAATAAAAGAGTTGAAAGGCGATGCTGAGTTTGGAGCCTCTGTTTCCATATCTGAAGGTAAAGTACTTATAGGTGCTCCGGGTTTAAATGAAGGTAAGGGTGCGGCTTTTATTTATTACATGAACCCAAGAAATAGTCACGATTGGGGTAGCGGAAAAATGATAACACCAAAAGAAGATGATGTTTATGATGATGACTATACTTTTAGTATATCTCTCGAAGAAGGTGATAGATTTGGTGCAAGTGTGTCTTTTAGTAACGATGTAATGGCTATAGGTGCTCCGGGTAAAAGTATATCTAAATCTAATCAGAAGATCGAAAATGTGGGATGTGTATATATTTATGATAAATTAAAAGATACGGAGGAGTCTAAGGGTAAATGGGCACAGAGTTTTATTTTACCACATATAAATTCCCGTTCAGGACCGGAACTATCAAGATACGATACTTTAGATGGGTTACCATCTCAAACTGGAAAACCCGGGTATGGTGGTATAGAAGTGATAAAAACAAAAAAGAATGAATACAACACTGAAGATTATGCTAATATTAAATGGAATATAACTGATGATGAGATGGGTGAATGGATGGGTGGTAGTAACATGATGTTTGGTAGTTCGGTTTCTATTGATGATGGTAAATTGGTTGTCGGTGCACCGAATACGATGGTATATAACAATCGAAGTTTTGAAGGAAATGAGGCGTCGTTTACTTCTGGTAAAAATTATACAGGTAGAGTTACAACATATTCTCGTAACGCGGAGACAGGTCAATGGGTATTAGATCAACGGTATCAAGATGTACTTGGACAAGCTGAATCTATAGAAACAAAATCTAGGTTCGGTACATCTGTGGATGTAGATAGTGCTGGTAATCAGATAGCGATTGGGGTACCTGGATATACACCGTTTTATAATAGAAAAGAAAATACGGGTCGTGCATTGGTTTATAGTCTTGCTAATAGGAAGGACACATATCGCGACCCAGTAGTAAAACATTATTGTCATTCGATGGTAAGATTTGTTGATAAAGATAATACATCCGAAACCGCAAAGAAATATAACGAATCTGATTCACCCCCCAGTACTATTTTAAAAAATAATGAACGTATAGGTCCAATTGACGATGAAATTGAGTATATGACTATACACAGTGTTGGGTACGACGCAATTCCTAATAAATGGGGGTCGTACAGCGGATACAAAGATTGTGAAAACATGATGCCAAATATACGACCACCACCTGCACCAACATTTACTAAAGATGTGAGTTTTATAGTTAAAACGGTTACCTTTAAAATCGCAGATATTACGAACCATGACGAATCGTATAGAATCCAAATTGAACGCGAAGATGGAACTGTTTTAAAAACACAAAAATTAGGAAAGAAAGACGTGAAAGATACAAAGTCAGTAGTCGATCAGAAGCGAGGGTGGGTTACAGAAAATGGGGAACGGGTCTATAAAAATAAAACAACATACAAAGACAACATATTTACAGTGGATCACGAAGAATCTTCGTACGAGACATTCAAGTATGTTATTAAACTAATATATACGGATATAAACAGTAGCGAAGACATTTTAATAAATAAGAGTACACACACGTTAGACCTTAAAAAGGTAACAGGTCGTTGTCTAGGTGATATCGCAGATCACTGTGGGATTAAGTATCCATACGGCGGTTGTCATAGTAGTGGCCTTCTGAAAAATGCATTCCGTGACGAGAACGACGAATATGTTACAATTAGTAGTAAGGACGATGAAGATAATAACAAATATGAAAGTTTTGAAAACGCATCAAAAGCTTTAAGTAAAAACCCAGAAATACTTAAAAAATATAAACAAAAAATAATGGATGTAATAGAAGAACCGGTAAAGAATAGTCTACTTAATGTGTATCGCTATGATATTACGTTAGACGACGGAACATCTTTTAAACCAACTACCGAACTGCTATACGACGATACTGGTAATTGGCAACCTGATTGGCGCTATGATAATTGGCACATTAGAGAGATATACGTGAAACCAGAAAGCTATATGAAATATGGTAAAAAATATTATTATTTTGATCTTTATTTTAGGATAGGTTACCAATTCACAAAAAGACATGGTTGGACTGATGTTAATGATCGCGTGTGTGACGCTGAAAAAGAAACTGGGAAATTCGTAGAACCGGACATTAAAATTACATCGGCATTGAAACTAGTGACGTTTGATATTAAATTGAGAAGTTTGTATGGTAGTTATAAGGTTGAAGCGACGCTCAAGAACATCGTCGATCCAGACCCGTATTATACAGTTTCTTTTCACAAATCTACGGGTGAACAAGTCGCTTCACATACGTTTAAAAGTTCCGATACGGAAGTTAAGATGGAATGGCCAGAATCGGGTAGTCGTACGAAAGAATATACGGTCAAGCTTAATGGTACAACAAGTAGTACTGAAAGTTTATATTATTGTGGGGGTGGAAGGAAATCCCGATTATGTGATTTGTGATTGAAATTAAAATAATTAGTAATAATAGTACAAGATGTTTTTGATTCTTATGATGTGTTGTTGTTTACTTTCACTTGTAATCGCCGGTGCATATTTTTATACAAACCGTGGTGAATTTACAGCTGAAATAATACCAATGAATCTTATCGAAACTTTTAATCCCGCCGAAGCTTCAGGGCGATCGGGTGCTGTTAAAACTGATGACTATACAGCCTTATCTAAAAATGTTGATGTCGGTATAAAGTTTGAAAATACACAAGACGGTTTAGATATAGATGAAATTATTGCTCGTCGGTACATAGACGATGTAAAGAAACAGGAAAAGACTATTAAGAAAACGGACGAACCAAAAATGTTCAAAGAGAACGCGGTTAGTAAAATTGTTTTTAGTGGTAAAGATAGTGAAGGTATCAATGCCGTTGGTGAAAATAAAGTAAAACTATTTTATAAACAAAAACTTACGGGTACTGAAATGGAATTAACACCTAAGGATATAGCTCCTATACCAATTGAAGAAAAAGAATTGGAAGAAACGCTTGGGTTACAAGAAAAGAAAGTCATTTTGTTAGAACCATCTCTTTCGAAGCAGGAAGATAAGAAAACTGAAATTAGTCAAGACTTTGTAAATAAAGGGTACTATATGTTTTTTGACGGTGCCGGTAAACTAGAAGAGTTGCTTGGTGATGATGTTATTGGCGATAACCGTGAGTACCATAGGGTTAGACTTGTACCTGCTACACGAAACGGTGATAATTCACAATTTAAAATTGTGAGAAAAGGTGACGGTGTCAATATTAAGGATAAATTTCTTGGATACGTTGATACCGATAGTACTACTTTACCGCGCGAAGTTAGTCTTTTGGACGACGAAACTAAATCTATAGTATGGGAAATACTGGAAGGTTCAAAAACTGATTATATACGTCTTAGACCTGTGGGTAACGAAGGCAAATTCTTAATGTACGATACTTCAGATGATACGACTTCGGCTAATCACAAATTTGTAATTCAAGATATCAAGAACATGACTGGTCTTACATATAAATGTTCTTACCAATCCATGGATATATTGTTATCAGTAGATACAATTGAAGGAGATACATATACCAAGTGTACTAAAACATAATAATTCACACATTTTTACTTTTGATCGAGGTAAACATGTTTGAAAATAAAAATAAAAATGTATAATATAAAATAAACATGGAAAGAAAATATATTTACGGTGTCGTGGCACTTGTTGTTATTATTTTTATTCTGTTTTTGATTATGAGAAAAAAAGGAACTGATTCCTCTTCCTCGACCGGTGATACCACTGTCGGACCAACCATTGAGGTTGGTGATTTACAGGCTACACAAACCCCGGATAAATCTGATAATACAGTTGAAAATACTAAAACTGAATCGTATATGATTCAAACGAGTGAGGGGTACGCAAATAAAGGTAATTTCGATGATAAGGAGCTTTCTAAGAACATTAAATTAAAATTAACGTGGAATAACGGTGGTGGTTGGGATGAGATTTCGAAAATTATAATTAAATGGGAACAGGAAGTACCTGACGAAACTGACGAAACTAAAACGAAAAACGTGGAAAGAATGAGACATACAATACAAAAAGGTGCCCCCGAGAATGCTAAATATTTTACCCAATATGAATCTGGTCTTACTCATACATTTCAAGCTAATAAAAAAGAACCAGTGGGTACAGCTGCTGCGCTTGATGTTGATGCCACTAAAAAGTTTAGTGCTGTTGGTAAAAATATGATTCACGTTTACTATATAGACAAAAATAATGAAGAAGTTAGATTAACGGGTGACGATGTACCATCTTATACGGTTACGGTCGATATGCTTTCAGCAACAAAAGATTTATTATCTGCTAAGACATTTACTTATAAACCTACAACCGGTACTGAGGAGATATCTGCATCTATAACTGAACATGAATATTACCTGTATAACAATGCAATTAATAAAGATATGATTAAACACATTGATAATAACAAAAAAGGTAAAGTTCTTTTATTACCCGAGGGTGTAAGTGCGGCTAATAGTACGGTTCGTTTAAAAGTGAACCTTGATGTGGCCGCCAGTACAGGTGTTACTGCTGGAAACAAGTATTTTCTTAAGCGTGGTACCGGGGGGATAATAGAAATTTTTGATGCAACTAGTGTTACCACCTTTGGTGATGAATATAAATTTGAAGTTGTTACTGGTAGCGAAGACAAATATATAAGATTCAGGCAATTGGGAGACACTCATAAGGATAAATTTATGATGGTTGATTTTGGGGAAAATGGTAATAAAAAATTAAAAATTAAAACTTATACTGATATCGACGATGCCTGTACAAATAAATCTTTAGACTTTATACTTTCTGAAGACGAAAAAACTGACTTAACTGATTGCAGTAGTTAAAGAAAACCTAAGTTGATACTATATAAAGTAAAAAACAATTATTATAATAAAAATGACGAGTGTATCTACTAATAAAAATATCGACGTCATTCGTGATAATAACGTCTTAATGGAATACGTTGGTAATACTACAAATGAAATGAAACAAATGCTTTTAAAATTTATGGAGGAGTCTGCGCGAAGAGATTCTGAATCGTCAAAATTAATTACCCACTTAACCAATGAAGTAAATATTTTGAAAGAAGAATCTGTTAAGACTAATATATTGCTTGAGAGTATGAAAGAGAAGCTTGAAAAACTTGAAAATCCAAAAAGTGGTGTAAAAAAGAAACCCCGTGATGAATCTACTCGAGTTCAGTGTTCGTGTTTTACGACTAAAGGTACACGGTGTACTCGATTTGTTTATGGCGGTGAAACTATGTGTGTAATGCATAAAAGAATGCAGAACAAAAAAGATTCGGATAAACCCGTGGTTAATGAAGTTAGTAAAACAGGGGAAACAAACGAAAAATCGAATGGTAAAAAAGTGGTAAAAAGGGGTAAAAAGTCGAGTGGTAAAAAAACTAAAGACCCACCACCTATGCATAACCACGAACCAGGTGAAGTACCAAAGGAGCCGTGTTCCCTATGTGATTCACACGGTGATATATTCGATCCAACTTTACCAGATCACGAATTTACTGGAACTATTGTTGATGGTAAAACATTGGAAGAACGATTAAGGATTGCTATTGAGGAAGAGGAAAACGAAAGTAATATTACTTCAAATACACATTCTACTATGAGTGTTGAACCCGAAAAAAAGTCATGGGCGGATATGGCAGATGAGGACGATGGTATGATATAAATACCCACTTTTAATAAAATTTTGACAATAACGATGTTTAGAAAATAGAATATTTTAATATATAATAATAAATGACGACAATAACTAATAA
>CEVU01021497.1_pt1 | contig 19385 bp, 20 predicted proteins | sample 427081 | NCBI WGS metagenome assembly CEVU01 (sample SAMEA2623868, study PRJEB7988) | marine metagenome | biome: marine biome (ENVO:00000447); feature: deep chlorophyll maximum layer (ENVO:xxxxxxxx); material: "saline water (ENVO:00002010), including plankton (ENVO:xxxxxxxx)" | depth 80 m | reverse complement strand
TTACCCACACCGGTGTTGACCTTGTTGGGCTTGTTGTTCACAGGCTTATTGGGCTTGTTGTTGACCTTGTTGGGTTTCTTGTTGTTGGGACCCACGGGGGCTACGGGAGTCACCGTTTTATTGAAATTAGCTGGTTTGGGAAGGGGTCCCTGTCCACCCGGGAAAGGAACGGCAGACCCTTCATTCTTATAGTATCCCGTACCCTTATTACCAGTCTTGAATACGTAACCATTCTTCTTACCGTTGAATGTATTCGCTTTGATGTAGTTGGTAGTATTGTTTTTAGAACCACCGAATAATCCGCCGAACATAGACGTCTTACCCTTATTCCCATTAGCAAAATCGGGTCTATTCATGGTGGCGAAAAGACTCTTTTTGGGGAAAGATACTTGAGAATTTGGAACGTTGTTCTTCTTGCTATTGTTAAACGTGGAATTTACATTTCTGTTTCTTTCCGTGTTATTAAACGCCGAGTTGGTGTTGAAATTTCTCTTTCTATTACCTCCACCAACGTTGTTAAAATTTGAGTTTCCATTACCTCCACCAACGTTGTTCAAATTTGAGTTTCTGTTTCCCCCACCAACGTTGTTCAACCCAAGGTTGTTCACTGCTGCGTTGTTCGCTGCTGTGTTGTTCAACCCAAGATTGTTCGCTGCTGCGTTGTTCGCTGCTGCGTTGTTAGACTTACTTATCATCATACGCTTCTTGGAAATCTTAATAGGTTCATGAACATTCATGTACCTTAAGCGCTTACCGATAGCATCAAAAATTTGATTTTTGGTCATTTGTTCCGTCTGCTTTAAACCCACCTTTCGTGCAATTCGTTTAAGATCGGTACGTTTCGAAGTTGAACCAAATAATACATCGAAATCACCTGGGGTCAACGGTGATTTCCTATCAATTAAATAACCCATCCTTGAGTTGAATATGAGAGGGGGTAGGGGTAATTTACCTCCCTGGATATCGTCATACACTTGACATATCTGTTCTCTTGTCAGTTTAATAGAGTGCCCAGTATTCATCTTAATGAGTTTTCTGAGATCGGCTATTTCCGCATCTGGATCACACGTGTCCATCTTATATATTAAACTGACAAAAAAGTTTGTCCGATGTTTTGTTAAAATTATTCTTTTGCTAAAAGTTGATTTATGAGATTTTTCTTTTCCTTCGCCGGTATCATCTGTTTAACTATGGTGTTTTTAATATTAGTTTTCAATTCGTCTATATCAACTCGTTTTGTTTTGAGTCTTTTATTGAAAGTATTTTTCATTTCCTTTTTCATAGGAAGTTTTGGAATTAAAATAGCTATACGTTTTTTAGTTTTTGCAAATTGTTTATCTTTAGCACTAGAAATAGTTGTAATTTGCTGAATCGTTTTTTTACCATTTATATAATTTTCGAGATATTCGTCAATTCGTTTTTGGGGTACATTAACAAGACTGTATAGATGTTTTTCTAGTCGAGGTTTAGATTTCATACGTTCCTTCTTATTTTGGTCAGCTTTAAAAGCCTTTGCAGACTTGACCATTTTAATTTGTTGTTCACGTTTCCTGGCATTCATGGTCATGTTGTTTTTACGGGCTTTCGCCTCTCGCATTTCAGTCTCAATTATATTTGTCTTTTTGGCTTCGACTATGTACTTGGCCTTCTTTTTCAACGCTGTGATATTTTTTGTATTATTACCGACATTACCTTCGAGTCTGTCTTTTTGTTCTTTCGTCAAGTTGAGAGTGTTAAGATAGACACGCAATTCAGTCTTGAGTCGTCCGCGCGTGGATTTTTTATTCTTCAATGCGCGTTCTGCAACCTGTATTTTTCGTTTAAGCGCATCAATATTTGTTGTAGGTGTGACACTGTCTATGAACGTTCTCTTCATACCAGCGGTGATTTGTATATCATTCGCAAAGTTTCTGATATTGGAACGTTTTTTCTCGAGTGCTTCGGCGTTTATTTCAGTTTTTATCTTTTCAGCCTGTTTTCTCAGTGTCTGTGCCTTATTAAGAGTAAGACTGTTATTAATTTTTTGTAAAATGGGTGTATTTTTGTTACCAAGTTGTAAAGAAACTATATATTCCCTAGTCTCTTTCTGGAGATTTTCCTGACTTCTTGCCTTGCTATCAATCTGTTTTGCTCTTGTTATGAGAGTATTAACACGGTTAGGGTTATTCCTGAACGCTTTAAGAATATTAGTCTTGACGGCGTTTGTTAATATGAGTGTCTTCATAGTTTCCACCAATTTTTCACGGTTTCTTTGCTTTTTGAGATCTGTCGCGTTCAATCTGGATATAGTTAAGGTCTTATTCTTTGTTCCATCGAATGTATTTAAAATCTTTTTGGTATTTGTTTCGGAAAGTTGTAACGTATTCATATGTTTGACCAATTGACTGCGTTCGTTCGCTCTTTTTTCATCGTTTCTTTTCTTTTTGATATTTCTAGCCTTTGTTTCAAATAGTATCACACTACCGGGTGTGGTGTTGAAATTTTTCAGTATAGCAGTTTTATCAGTGTTACTCAGATTAAGTGGTTGAAGTATCTTTTGAATCTTATTCCTATCCGTTGCAATTTTATCTCTTATTCGTTTGTCTTTTAATTGTGTAGCCTTAGTCTTCATGACACTCAGAGTTTTGACTTCATCAAAGTCCTTTAGAATAGATTTTCTATCTTCGACGTTCATATTAAGTTCTTTATCCAAAAATGTATACAGACTCGCCCTCTCAGCCTTATATTTTTCATCTGCTCGTTTATTTTTCAGTTCGGTAACACGTTTTAACATCTTATTGATGGGTATATTTTGACTAGTAAACTTTTGTAAAATCATATTTTGATTTTCAGCAGTCATGGGTTTTATAGCTTCTTGTAATTTCATCATATCCATACTTTTCTTTCGGGTAATGGCGTTGACGAGTCTATTCCTAACCCGTTCGGCTTGATTCACAGTTGTAATTTTTCCGAGGTTAAGATTGAACTCCAACCGACTCTTGAGAGTTATGTTTGAAATTTCCTTCCTTATAATATCGACATATCCACGTGTGATATTCTTATCCATCCGTTTAACGTCATCTAAATTTTTGATGTTTTTGATTCGTTTATTTCGTACTTCATCTACAGGTAAGGCTTTGGTCCGGTTGAGTAATCTCACTCTTTCATCATCGAGTGATTTTATAGATTCCGCTTTAGATTGATACTGTTGAACATCATTTGGAAATTTATTGTAGTTATCAATAAGTTTTTTTACTCGTTCATTACTCGCGTTGAGACCAAGATTTACTATGTATCGCCTAAACTGAATTTTTTGGTTCTTTTTTAGTTTATTGTTAGCCCGTTTCATTTGTTCTTCGGCGTTCTCGAGTCGTTGTATGTTTAACTTGTTGGTTTCATTTTTCTGGTTCAATGCGACTTTATTAGAAGCTTCCTTGTTGAGTTTAGCTTTTATCTTAATATTCTTCTTTGCGTTCCTCATATTGTGAATATTCGCAATAACACTTTTCATAGCATTTACATTACCCACACCTGCGTTGAAATTTTTCATTACCTTTAGTTTGTTAACCCTACTTAGACCCCGTGTATTAATGTAATTTTCCAATTCTTTTCTTTGAGTAGCTCTTGGATTGTTAACTGTCTTTATATGAGAATTTGTAGCGGATTTTATCAGGGGTTCAAAATTTACAAAATAGGCATCGAGTGCGAGCGCTATTCTGTCACGGTTTTCCTGTTTTAAGGTTAGTCTACTCACATAACCAGCAAAATTTTCGTCGTTTCGAATTCCCTTTTCAGCTTTACGTATATTTGCAATACCCTTCGCCTCGGTTAATAATATTGGAGATTCTATGTATGTTTTTATATACTTATTGATGATGTAATCTATATTAGATTGGTTTAATTCTAATTTTTTCAAATTAGTCACTAATTTGGGTAAATTTTTATTTCTATATTCTCGGTACAGTTTCATATAATACTTGTTTGCGTCTTTCTTGATAACATTTACAGGTTTGTTATACGTCGTGTATTGGTTAATAAAATATTGGTGATCCTTGGGTTCAATTCCTAGTTCATTCAGGTACTCAATAATTTCGTTCATGTCTAACTGGTGACCAATCATCTTCTGTTCCTCGACCATGGCGTTTCGTTCAAGTTTCTTTTTCTCAATCATGAGAGCTTTCTCCTTTTGATACGCATCTTCTTTGTTTTTAGATATTTGTTCCTGTTCCCTTCTCATATTCTCCCGACGACGTCTATTTTCTTTTTCTTTTTCCTTTTTCTCAGATACTTTCATATTCTTAATCTGTGTGTTTATCACAGATTTCATTCTTTTTGTTAAATTTTTAACATCTTCCGGTGTATTTACTGTATTTATCTTTGCGAGTAATACTTGATTTGTACCAGTAGATTCCGCTATCTTACGAAGTTTATCCTTTGTACGTTTCTTTATTACTACTTTGGCGTTATTGAGCTTATTCAAGTCGTTTATGGCTGACAGGTTATTCAATATGTCAATATTGGCCTGCAAGGCAAAATTAGATAATATCTTTTTATTATTTTGGAGTTTCTTTTTATACGCATCGGAAAGTTTTTCGTTTGTGACGTTAATATTATTTTTATTTTTTACTCCCGTAATGTTTAATTCATATGAGATTCGTTTTGCTTTCTTAACAAGTTCATTCTTTTTCACTTGGGTATTAGCTTGATTTTTTACGATATCATTTATCTCATTTTTTATATTTTTAAGAGGTACATTGGTTGTTTTGAATTTACTTATGAACCCAGGTTTATCGATGTTCAAATTTTTAATATACGCCAATAATTCATTCAATTCTTTATTTCGTTTTGTATTTTTTACATTTTTCTCCATCGTGGCCACATCTTCACGGAGTTTGGGTATGTTAACATCATCTAAACGCATACGATTGATAAACACACGTCGTTTGTTATCTGGGATGGCACTCTTCCTTACAAAATCGATGAAATTTTCTTTATTTCTCGCCAGTATATCAGCAGCTTCGCGTTTTTTAGACTGTGTTTTCTGGCCCCCCGCTTCCTCAATTCGTTTTTTTAAAGGAATTAAACGATTTGAAAATCTGAGATTACTTATAGCTCTGGAAAAGTTACTAGATACATTTTTCTCATTAGAGAGTTTGGATAAAGCGATTTTACTCGCTTGTACGATATCAAGTTTAACCACATTTAAAGACTGAACAGTGGTCGCACCAGAAATCATTCCCGCGAATGAATCGTAAATTCCCATTTCCCTTGCCAATTTTACAAGTTTATCCTTCTCATTCGAAAGTTCTGTGAGTCGTTTTTTCTCACCAGCCTTTTCTATCACATCCTTGAGTGCGTCAGCCTTATCGTTCGTATTCACAGCCTTGATGCGTTTCGCAAAGTTTTGAATCACTCCTAACTTTGTAGCGAGTTCCGTTAGTTCTGCACGTTTTCCAGCTATACCCTTCAAGACCTTGACCGTCTTCATTTTTTTCGCCTCTTCGATAAGGTTCTTAACCCCAGATTTACCAGTCTTAAATTTCTGCAGTATTTTCAATTGATTTGACTGGCTAATACCGAGATCTTTGATGGATTCCCGAAGTATCTTTCTCTGTTTAGAAATACGTTCAGACGTTTTCTTCTTCTCGAGCTTTTTAGCATTCTCGATGAGAGTTCTGATCGTGTTTTTCCCCTCGTTAAACTTTTTAAGAATTTCAGTCTTATTAGATTGATTTATCTGTATCTTTCCCAAATTATTCGAGAGTTTGGCCCTTCTCTTACCCAAATCCTTCTTTTTACGAAGTTCAACTATTTTTTTAGCTCTATCGTGTAAATCGTCCAGGTTTGATTTATCGTTTACTATGTTCAATAGATTATACAGATCATCCTCGTTTAACGGTAAATTCGCTATCCGTCGTTCAAGTTCTCGACGCTTTTTATATATTTCCTGATTACGTCTATTTTTATGTACAGCTAATGCTTCTCTATAAAGGGTTTGAGGATCAACTCTACCCTGTGTTACCCTCTGTTGGTAAGACTGAATTTCTGACTTACTAAGAAACGGTAGTCCTGCCAGTCTTACTTTGAATGTATTCACATCCATTTATATTAAGCTGACAAAAAAGTAAAACCTCTATTAAATAATCTAATTTTTTCTTCATAACTCATATTAAAATCAAACACATTTGTGTCACCGACATTAATTTCGATAAGTTCTATAGGTGTATCGTACTGAACACGATTCGATAATGCCGATCGAACGAGTGTTTCTACAAATTCCTTTGGTGTTTGTATATCCTCTTGATATACACGATTCATCTTAATTTTTATACATGTAATTTCGTGTGCCTTTTTATCAAAAAATGGTGTCAACGGGTATTCTTCTTTCATACCACCATCTACATAAGTTTCGTTATTATACTTACCACACGCAAATATGAAAGGTACAGCCATACTCATACATACTGCATCTATAACCTTCATATCTGGATGTGTATCCTTGGAAAAGTATACAGTCTCTGATGTATTCATACAAAACGCTGCTATATACAGTTTCATATCTATTTCTTCAAATGTTGGATCTGAACCACATATGTCTACTATTTTTTTACGTATAGGTCCCATGTCAACAAAACCAAATTTGTTAAAAAATGAGCCTATACGTATTTTAACAAAATTGGGGATATTTGTTGAAAGAGAAGTTTCAAGAATTTCATCAACTGACATCCCCACCGCTAAGAATAACCCCAATATTGCACCAGCAGATGACCCCGAAATTTCCTGGACATTTGCAAGTTCGGTCTCTCTAGCCTTTAGAGCACCTATTAGAGAATATATACCCATAGAAGCTGGTCCTAATACCAGGTACTTCATCTTCCTATTTAATAGAACTGAGGAAATTGACGCCTTAAAAGCGCGAACACTACCGCGAACACTATCGAATGAGTGAGAGCCGCGTTGAGACTGGTTTGACCAGATCGAAGAACTCCACCCGAACCGGGAGGAAGGGTAAGAAGAAGACCAGGGCTGAGCGCGAGGAAGAGCGCGGTACTCACGATGAGATCGTTCCTGGTGAGAACGAGACCCATAGCCTTGGCGATGAGACTGTATACCAGGAAGAAAACTAGAGCATGAAAGAAAATGGCCATCTGACTTGTTTTTCGGTTCATGAGAGAAACCTTGGAGCCGTCGGTGGTCAGAAGAACACCGGGACTCAGCGCTAAAAAAAGGGCTGCGGGAATAGCGACTTTTTGGGCGGTAAGGTTAGGGGGGAGCATTTAATATATACGCATATAATTTTTGGTAAAATCAACAAAATCGTTGAATGTTGCACCACGCATCATTTCTTCATAAACACCATTCTCGTTAATCGAGCGCCTGATATTTTTCCAGATATGGGTGAGTCGTTCCTCATACCACATCGTCTGTTCCTGATATTCCCATGTGACTCGTGGTAATGCAGAGTCGTGTTCTTTGTAACAAAACTCAACAAAATCACAAAATTTACCCGTGTGTTCGATTTTGGCATCATACATGAGAGTTCTGATAACGTTCCACATGTGCCATAATTCATCTGAGTATTCGATTTCCCAGTCTTCAATACTCAGAGGAGTGTATTCGATATTTTCATCGTCGTCGCTTACGTCAGGATCAAATCCGGTAGCGGCTTCGTATACGTATTGGCTCCAAACCATGTTTATTACTTATTTTCATTAGCGGGCTTCTCTTTTATACCAGTTAATGAAAGAGATGTTGTTTCTCGGGTCTTTAAATTGTCTGTGATAGAGTTGAATGCCCCCTCAACCTTAGCTTCATCTCCACCAAAAAACTTGAGAAGACCCTCTTTAATCGCATCTTTATTGATACCAGCCTTTCGTACAGATTTACGAATACTAATTTTACCTTTCCTGAGGTTAATGGTATCAATACCCTGGGTAACCATATGCTTCTTAACAGTCTCCTTGAGACGTTTTTCCTCCTGGTTTAAGACTTTGATATCAGATTTCGCTTCAGAAAGTTGTTTTGTAAGGTCTACGAGTTTAGAAACACTCGCGGAAAGTTCATTAGAAACGTCACTCATTGTTATTTATTCACGTATCTAATCTTTAAGCGCACAAACCACGCTGCATGAGATCGGGAACGATGGTGGAGTTGTTCCACACATATGGGTCCTTAGGGTTGGGGGGATCCTTGCGAATCTGCTGGTTGGCATTGCGGAGAGCACCACCGACAGTCTCGGGGAAGCCTACCTGCTGACGAGGCTCGAGGAAGTTCTGACCCTTGAGGATGTCCTCTGGGGCAAACTGACCAAAATCCTCATCCGAGGCAACCTCACGGGGAAGAAGAGAGGACGCGAGACCGGTACCCTTGTCCATACCACAACCATTGGCTGGGGCTGGGGCTACGGAGGGGCCGGCGGTGGGGGCAGCACCGAACGCGGAGTACTCACGCTCAACGATGGCATAACCAGACTTTGAATTCATTTGGAATAGAATAAAAATGAGAGCAGCTACGGCGAGGAGCATAATCATATTTTGGTTACGACCCTTTTTTAAACCGAACATCTTTTATAGTATATTAACAAATTATTTTTACTGGTCATCGTCATCGACAAATGCGTACCCCTCTGGGTATACATCCAAAATTGGGTCCGCATGAATTTTGACCTGGACAATGTTCCATGAAGAGCCGAAAGCCTTCTTGGCGAACCAAAGACCGGCAAATTCGAGGATGACATTACAACCCTTACCAGGTTGCACCATCTCAAAATCGACCATCTCCTGCTGTGCATTAAATACCTTAGTGGCCTCGATGCGATCCCCTGTGAACTGACCATTGGCTACACTGGGGGTGTACGCACCCTTGATGACATTCTCAGAAAGCTTCTTCCCGAACCACGTCTCACAATTCTCATTCGCTGCCATAAGATTAGCTGCATCGGTATCCTCAATCTTCTTGAGATTGACCTCGGAGTCGAGTTCAAATACAACCTCGCCTGACACATCAGCCACCTTGACATTATTGAGTTGAATAAGACACTTTCGCTTGTTATCGTTAAGAGCCTTCACGAAATAGAGACCATCTTCACCCTTGGCTGGGGCGTTGTAAATCATTTATGTATTTGTTGCGTCTTATTTCTTTAACCCAACAAACGGGATGGCGGCGGACTTATTAAGTACGTTCTTTTCAACCCACATATTTCTCCTGGGTTTATAACCATATAACGTATTTGAAACGTTGAAATTCTTTGGTAGGTTCTTGGAGTTCTTAGGTCTGAAGTTGTACTCATTCTTTACGTATGAGTTATTGGTGACATTCTTCCATTTTAACGTATTAACATTGAATTGTTTATTGCCACTCGATTTTTCATATCCATTTACCTTTGTATTCTTAACAGCGGATTTGAAACCAAAAACCATCTGTTTCGATAATCTCTCATCTGATGGTTTAGTGGTGTAGTTTTTGTACTTATTAGGATCGACGCGCTTGGCCTGATTCATGGATACACGTGCATTCTTTTTAGTAGCTGCGGGTCCTTTACGGACAATCTTAGAACGCACCTTTTTAAAAACATCTTCCATCGAATCGGTTCCCTTTATTCTTTTATCAAATAATCGAGCTAGTTTAATGAGTCTTTGACGGTCCTTTTCCTTTTTTTCTGGTCTAAGTTTCAGTTTTTGCATGAGGTAAATATCTTCTATTAAAAATTCTTTACTCGCGATGTATACCTTGTTATTCGTCTTTAATTTACCACTATCGAGATTACGATACGTTATACCCTTACGCCTCGACAGAACAACTTCGTAACCAAATTCTTTTGGACGCATGAATGGGATATCGAGAATACCACCTATATTGAAATCCTCTATTTTACCAGAGTCGGGTGAAAAGTAACGAATATTCATGTCGAGAGCGAATAATTCTACATCTATGAACACGTCACCCTTGGTGGGTTTATTCGCAGAACCCATCTTTTTCTTCTTAATGAGAGTGTAACGACGTGTGACAACAGGTGAGGCCTGTTTGAAGCTGATACCCAAAAACTTAAATATTTTAGGGTGTTTCTTTCGCATGGAAATCAACCTTTTCTTGATCCGAGGACCGAGGCGTTTGGCTATCTCTCCTAGTTTGTCCCATAATATAAGCTTCGTAGCTTGAAGTTTACCAAAATATTGAGGATTGACCGACATACGAGGAACAAATTTTGCATCTATATCACTCGTAACTATACGTTCATTATAATCAACGTATAAATTGAACGCCTCACCCCCACTAACAATGACGTCACCCATATTCTTCATGTGTTCGGAAACCTCACCCACAGTTTCTATGATTATATCCCTTACACAATCCGTGACCAGAACATACATGAGTTTTTCGAAATCTTTCTTACGGTGTGTAGTATGTGCACGACTTCTAAATTTACCGAGATCTCTCTGGAGATTTCGGTCATAATACTTTTTCATTTTGGCATCTTTAAAAAGTAGATTTTCATTTAAGAATTTATCGATAATCGATTTCGGGTAAATATGTTCGTCCATTATTATATCGTGATATAATAATATGGTCTGTAGAATCATCGATGAATGTAGATGCTTTGCATACGAAGGTGAAACCAAACAGTTTTGTGGTAAGCGTCGAGGACCACATGTAATTCCGTGTCAGGAGGATTGTTGTTTTGGTGGATGTCCTGATGATGGTACTAGGATGCCATTTCGAATCATAAAACACCCAGAGGGAAGGGGTGTAGTTGAAAAACTAGATCGTGTTGATGTATCCATTTTTATACTTGCATCAATCGTGGTTCTTCTTGGTCTCCTTTACATAGACTTAAAGGTTAGACGAGTAAGATAGATATAATGTCTCTTGAAACCATTCAAACCGAACTTGCCGCTCTCCGTAACGATGTCAAGAATTTGACTAAGCTCATTCGTAAGATTAAGAATACCCAAGAGGATCCCGATGGTGAGAAGGCTAAGAAGCGTGCCGAGAACAACGGATTCAACCGAAAGCAGGAAATCACACCTAAGTTGCGTGAATTTCTTGCCCTCCCCGACGGAGAACTCATCTCCCGCTCAGAGGTTACCAAGTTTGTCAACAAGTACATCACTGAGAAGGGTCTTAAACATCCCGAAAACGGCCGCCAGATTATTCTCGACGATAAGCTTCGGGACCTTCTTGCTCCTCCCGCCGACGTTGTTGTTACTTACCTTAACCTCCAGAAGTACTTGTCTCCTCACTACATTAAGAAGGCTTAAAAAATAAAACATAAACATAATAAAACATGGTTGTCTTCGTTGATAAGACCCGAATTGAAGAACTTGTTGGTACAAAGATCAAAAATCTTGATTTGTACCAAAAGGCATTTACACATAAATCTGCCATCAAAGAATATGAGCAGTTTACAGAATCTTTTGAAACACTTGAATTTATTGGTGACTCCGTATTAGGGTTTGTTATCACTAAGTTTTTATTTGATCGTTATGAAAGTCGTCAAGAAGGTTTTCTCACGAAAGCTCGTACAAAACTGGTTCGTGGAGAAACTCTAGCTAAGATTGCTAATACACTCAATTTAAACGAACTTGTGATTATGGATGAAAAGGGTATGCGTAACCAATGGAATAACAATCCAAAAATTCTCGAGGATGTTTTTGAAGCCCTTATTGGTGCCATTTATATGGATATTGGTCTCATCCATGCTAAGGAGTTCATTCTTAGGATTTATCAAGATCCTGAGATTGTTGATCTGAATTCTATCATGGTTGATGATAACTATAAGGACCATCTCATGCGTCATTGTCAGGTAAATAACTGGCCACTACCAGAATACCGTGTATGTGCTCATCACGAAGGTTTATTCTATATTGACATCTACATCGACAATATGTTTCGTGCGAGAGGTGCTGCAAAAAGTAAAAAACAAGCTGAACAAAATGCAGCACAAATGTATTTTCAAGTCCTAGATGAGGTTAAAAAATACAATTATAATTAAGTTAACATGCACCCGAATGTTAAAGCAGCGTTAGAGCGTGAGTATGCAGCACAGAAATCGGAAGAATGGCTTGCTCTTCGTGGTAAAATGTTAACCGCTTCAGATGCCGCTACAGCCATTGGTGTTAATAAATACGAAACACCTGAAGGACTTCTACTCAAAAAATGTGGTCTCGGTGAAAAGTTTACCGGAAATGCGGCTACACGACACGGTGAGAAGTATGAGGATGAAGCACGTATTCTATATGAAGAAAGGCATGGGGAGGTTGTTCATGAACTTGGTCTTTGCCCCCATCCAGTTGAAGATTGGTTGGGTGGAAGTCCCGATGGTGTCACCGAATCCGGTAAACTCGTGGAGATTAAATGTCCTCCACAAAGAGCGATCATACCCGGAGAAGTACCTATTCATTACATGCCACAGCTTCAACTCTGTATGGAGATTTTAGACCTAGAAGAAGCTGATTTTATCCAATACAAGCCCGCAGAAACAAATTGGCCTAAACCAGAAGAATTTGATGTCGTGAACGTTAAGCGTGATCGTGAATGGTGGAAGACTTATCTCCCAGTCATGAGGGAATTTTGGGACAAAGTACTTTATTTCCGTGAACACATAGACGAACTTCCAAAACCTAAGTTGAAGAAGACTCGAAAGAAAAAAGAACCTGCACCAGTTGTCTGTGAAATTGAGACACTCCCCGGGGAGGACTTCTACGATGACGACTGAAGACCAATACAAACTTGCAACAGAATCCCTAAACGGGCGTCTATTCGTACCCTATCAAAGAGAAGGTGTACAATGGATGCTTGGAATGGAAAATCAAAATGATGGCCCCAAGGGAGGCTTTTTATGTGACGAAATGGGTTTGGGTAAGAGTGTGCAGTTGATTTCTACAATACTTGGAAATCCACGCGATCGCACTTTGATCGTCGTACCCAAATCTATTATCACCCAATGGCAAGAGGAAATTCAAAAATTTGCACCCAATCTTACCGTAAACATTTACGATGGAATTGAGCGTAAGGTTTGTAATGATGCACATATCACCATTGCACCATATACACTCCTCACTATCAAAGGTGCTGAGGTTGGTGTATCCACCCCACTTCATTATGTGACTTGGGATCGTGTTATTTTGGATGAAGGCCATGAGATTCGAAACAAGTCTTCGAAATTGTTCAAAAGTGTGTGCCGTTTGAGGACACATATTAAATGGATTGTGACCGGTACACCAGTCTTTAATTCAATGGAGGATTTTGTGTCTCTTTGTATTTTTTTGGGAATTCCTAAGAATTATGTTCAAGGAAGGACTAAAGAGATCAAAGATATCTACATCCTTCGTCGAACCAAGGATGATCTCGCTAAGATTAACGAACGTCTTCGGCTTCCACCCTGCATCTTTGAAAATGTGGAACTTGATATGTTCAAAGAAGAGAAGGCTCTTTACGAATTTGTCTTTTTGGAGGCTCAGGGTATTATCAAAGATGCCTTCAAAAATACCCAAAGTCTTAACTCAAAAAATATGGTCATTTTGGAGTGCCTTCTCCGTGCCAGGCAGTGTATGATTTGGCCACAGATGTATCTAAATGGAGTCGGTGCGAAGAATGGAACCAAGCCAACAAAATGGGAAGGTCGATCGAACAAGATGGAAACCTTATTTAGGATGATTCAAGAACACCCCAAGGAGAAGAGTCTCATCTTTTGTCAGTTCAGGGGTGAAATGAACTATATTCAATCTCAATTGGACTGTCCAGTTTTCAGGATTGATGGGTCAGTTCCCAAAGAAGAACGAGTGAGGCAAATAAATGCGTTTAAAAGTGCAGCCCCAGGAGCCGTTTTCATCATTCAGATCAAGAGTGGGGGGCAGGGGTTAAATTTGCAGGAGGCGACTCGAGTATACATAACAGCCCCAGCATGGAACCCTGCAACTGAATTACAAGCGATTGGTAGAAGTCATCGAACCGGTCAAACTCAAGCTGTTTACGTTAAAAAATTGGTCTACAAGGAGTGTCCACGGTTTGTGAGTGTGGAAGAAGAAATGATGGCACTCCAAGGTCATAAATCCATTGTGTGCTCAGAAGTTCTCAATGACGACCGTGTAAAAACGCAAATCCCTGTGAACAGGACAACAGCTAAAATATCTATTTTGGACATCAAGAATATTTTCCGTGCTTAATATAAATGACTGTTGGTTCCCGCGCCGAAGTTTTCCATGGTAACGCTAACGCAACCTCTGGTGGTCTCACCAAGAAGGATCTTATGATGAAGGATGGACGTATTATCTCCAAGGCGGCGAGTAAGGCTGCTAAGAAGTCTCTCAAGCAGAACCCCAAGTTCATGGCTTTCATTGACCTCGCGAAGGAGAAGGCTGAGAAGAAGGACTCTTTCTGCCTCGTCCCCAAGAAGGGTAGCAAGACCTACAAAAAAATAATCAAAGCTAGTAAGTAAGAGATGACACTCACTCAGTGGTCAGAATCCGTAAGAATGGCTAAAATCAAACTTGGTTTGGACCCAAAGAAATATACCAGAGTTCAGGGTAAATTGCTCAAGGAGGCTCAGGCTATATATAGTATTTTAATGTTAAGTAAAACTAAAGTTTAAATTGAAATCCCTTTAGATTTTGTGGCTCGTATACGATGAGCTGATAGAGTTTCCACGTACACCCAAATTTCCTGTTCAAGAAATATACACTATTGAGTTCAACAATAGCATGTCCACTATTTCTTGCATAGAGACCGTTTGTCGCATCATCATGTAGCGGGTTTTTGTCAGCGTCGAATACGTTCGGTTTGATTTGGTCTTCCATAGTCGTGTCAACCTTGACACGAAACTTTGGTTCACGATCGGGGGACTGTTTAATATTCGAATTAAACATGGGGAGAAGCTCTTCTTTCGACATTGAAGTACCAAAAATATTTACACTCTGTTCGACAACCGAATCGATGATTTGATCCTCAAGTTTACGGGTGGAATCATAAAACTTCTTCATATAACTCCCATCTTCGTCATAACCCTTGATTGCGAAATCGATGTTGTACTTAGTTTGACCCACCTCTGGTGTAAAACCGGAGACACCAAAAGGCATATACATTCGAGGAAACTGAACACGTAGGGGTGTACCCTGTTTCGTACTTATGACAATTTTTCTATTATTAAACTGATTAATCTGTAGATTTTCAATAGCACTGTCCATTATTCTGTGTTATTTAGAATCTAAAACTTTAAGCCGAACAAGCCACACAATCTGGTTCTAGACTGAACTGGATTGGTCGAGCTTTAGCCTTAGATCGAAGATAATACATTCCCGTTTTGAGACCGGATTTCCATGCATACATGTGCATCGAAGATAACTTGGACATTGTTGGACTCTCCATGAAAAGATTCATAGATTGTGATTGGTCAATAAAACGACCCCTGTCTGCTGCCATATCGATAATGCATTTTTGGCTAATTTCCCATACAGTTTTGTAAAGACTCTTAATATCATCAGGAATGTCTACGATATTCTGAATAGAACCACCAGCTTTAACCATTAGGTCTTTCATATCTTTAGACCAGAGACCCACATTCTTAAGATGATCGACGAGATGCTTGTTGACAACAACAAATTCACCAGCAAGAGTGCGACGAAGATAGATATTAGTAGTGTACGGTTCGAAACATTCGTTATTACCCAAAATCTGTGCAGTGGAAGCTGTAGGCATTGGGGCGAGAAGGAGACTGTTCCTAAGACCCTTTGTTTTTACCTTTTCACGCATAGCATCCCAGTCGTATCGACCACTAAATTTGGTTTCACCTTCCCACATATCTGGTTGAAGAATACCTTCAGAAGCTGGAGAACCCTTAAAAGTTTCATACGAACCATCTATCTCAGCCAACTCCGAACTCGCTTCAAGTGCGGCATGATAAATAGTCTCAAAAATATGTGCATTCATAAGGCGGGATTCCTCACAGTCAAATTGAAGACCACATAGGATGAAAACATCTGCGAGTCCCTGAACACCAAGACCAATTGGACGATGCTTCATATTAGAGCGTTTTGCAGTCTCAACTGGGTAGAAGTTACGATCAATGACTCTATTTAAGTTCCGGGTGACAATCTTGGTAACTTCGTGAAGCTTGTCATAATCGAAGGTTTTCGTTTCCTTGTTTACATACTTTGGAAGTGCAATAGACGCCAAGTTACACACAGATGTCTCATCCTTGTCTGTATATTCAAGAATCTCTGTGCAGAGGTTAGAACTCTTAATCGTTCCTAAGTTCTTTTGGTTGGACTTCTTATTGCATGCATCCTTATACAGCATATAGGGAGTTCCAGTCTCAGTTTGACTCTTAAGAATAGCCTTCCAAACTTCTGTAGCTGGTACAGTTGCATTAGCTAGACCCTCCTCTTCATACTTTGTGTAGAGAGCCTCAAACTCTTCACCGTATACATCAGAAAGACCCTTAGTCTTATCGGGACAGAAGAGAGACCAATTACCACCTTCTTCAACCCGCTTCATGAAGAGGTCTGGAATCCACATAGCACTGAAAAGGTCCCTACAACGTGCCTCCTCATCACCTTGGTTAAGACGAAGTTCTAAGAAATCCATGATGTCTGCATGCCATGGTTCAACATATACAGCAATCGAACCCTTACGACGACCGGCTTGGTTTACATAACGAGCTGTCGCGTTGAATACCCTAAGCATTGGAATGATTCCATCAGATTGACCATTGGTGCCTCGAATGCGAGACTTGTTAGCACGAATATCGTGAATATGCATACCAATACCACCAGCCCACTTCGAAATTTGTGCACACTCAGTTAGAGTTCCATAAATGCCATCAATTGAATCACCCTTGTTAGCAATAAGAAAACAAGAGGACATTTGAGGTCGTGGTGTACCAGCATTGAATAGAGTAGGGGTTGCATGAATGAATAAACCCTGGGACATTTTGTCATACGTTTCGAGAACAGCTGGGATGTCTTTACCATGAATACCGATAGCAACACGCATAAACAAGTATTGGGGAGTTTCAATCAACTTTCCTTCAACCCTTTGAAGATAACTTTTTTCGAGAGTTTTTAAACCGAAATATCCAAAATCAAAATCACGATCGGTTTTAATATGTTCTTTTACCTGTTGAGCAACCTCAACGACTTCATCTGTGATAATTTTCGCCTTCTGGAGCTTTCGCATCGCGAGATGGAAGTTGTTAGGGCATACTTTATGAATATTACTGGCGATAATACGGGTGGCGAGAACTTCATAATCTGGGTCCGATGTAATCAAACCAATACAAATTTCAGCGGAGAGAATGTCTATTTCCTGTGTGGTGATGTTATCATACATCGACGAAAAAACCTGTTGAGCAATTTTTTGAGAGTCACATTTGTCTGAAAGTCCAGACGTTAAATTCTTGATCCTATTGGTGACGTTATCAAATCTCATATCCTCAATACGACCTGAGCGTTTAATGACTCTCATATACTTTCTGTTCAAGTTTTATTTTTAACTTACTTCTTACAATTAAGATCCGCACTTCTCACAGGTACCGTTCCAACGGTCTCAAATTTACGCGTGGGATGCATGAGATACGTGTTTACGAAAAATGGTCCATCCTGACCAGGTTTCGCAACAGGGGGGTAAGAACCCACGAAACATTTTGGGGCTTCACAGGGAATCGGTTCAGCATTAATGGGTTTGGTGGCATACGCTTCGTCAAAGTTGGCGATGTTCAGCATTTAATATCTACGGATAATTTTTTTCGGCGACTATATTAAATGTGTGATAACCTCCACCTTAATTCCATTCAGCAGTGTGAGACCCCACTGAACACTTTGTTCTTTTCGGATTTCAACAAGAATCTTCTTCAGCGTGGAATTCGTCAGTCGTTCAAGAACAAAACTGGTATCTCCATCGATTATCAAAACCCTGATGACCTGTACGGAATCATGCGGGTTGTTTTTATCAACAACTCTGGTGATCACCATTCGAATATAAACGAACAGGTTAAATTCATGAACGATCGTGTCATATCTACGGCCATGTCTCAAATTCAAACCGGTGTGTCTCAGTATATTGCGTATGCGAAAGATATAGATACCATAAGTACCCCTATGGACCGACCTATGAATACCAGTACCACTGGAAATAAGATTGAATACAATAATAAAATTGGAATCAATTAAAGGTTTGAGTCCCCTGTAGAATAAGTATGAGTCTAAACAAATACAAATGTGAAACAGAAAAGGTGTGTCGGTCTAAAGGATGGGATCGCGCCCCCATCGATACTGTATGGCTTCTCCTGACGGAAGAAGTTGGTGAACTCGCTTCGGCTATTCGCCAGTATAAGAAAACATACAAGAAGACGAATCTAAAAAAGGAGAGAGGAACGGATGTTATGATGGAAATGGGAGACGTATTTTCATACCTTTTTCAACTGGCACATATGCTGAATGTTGATTTGGATAAAATGTGGGACGAACATAAAATTAAGATGGTGGATAAGAAATATAATCTGAAGTAATAACAATAATGAGTGAGTTTATGCTTAACGATGAAGCTGCCATTGATGACATCAACCCATTTGTCCAACACGATTTCTCCCTTCCAGGAGGTGTGAGACAGACGGGCAATTTCCAGGATTTTGAAGAAATTACCCCGGGTAAGGGTATTTTCGAGCCTACAAAGAGCGTTTTTTGTGATACAGGGCTTTGTGAAGATGAGAGACAACCATGCCAAATGGACAAAACACTTCATCCACGACGCAACATCGATTATGGTTTAGGATGTGGAAAACCGAAGAAAGTTAAGGTTGGTGTTTCCGATAGGAAAAAACCTTGGAAGTGGATTCTTATCGCGGTTCTTATTGCTCTAATTCTATTAATTTTAGTACGTTGAAGAAATACTTGAGACGAGACTTCTTTTTACATTCTTGAATCGCGTCGTCGACGCTCTGTTTACAAAACTTTTTAATAAACTCCACTTGCCAAGCACTCTCCATGTTAATACGAGGTGGCTGGAATGTTGGATCTAGAATCTTAACCGCGTGGACGACACGTACGTACTTACGAATATCCTGATCGTAAGTTAAGAAACTTTCGATTGAAAGTTCAGCCATACGTTGCTGCACTTCATGGGTATTTTTTACCATCGTATCAAGAAACTTCTCATAGAGTATTGACTTTTCGTCCGATTTGATTGATACCCAATCCCCGAGAGGTTCTGTATTAATATAATCTGTGAATGTAGAGTACCCCTTATTCCTCTTGTACCGGTCATAGACAATCTCAACATAGGAGAGGTCAGACTCTACATCAAAAACATGCTTTGCAGATTTAAGGAAAGAGGTCATGTACTTAAATGGAGAGTCTCATCTTTAAACACCTAAGTGAGCCACCCACGTTATAAAAAGTATGTCCAAAAATGTA
>CEVU01011372.1_pt1 | contig 19409 bp, 23 predicted proteins | sample 427081 | NCBI WGS metagenome assembly CEVU01 (sample SAMEA2623868, study PRJEB7988) | marine metagenome | biome: marine biome (ENVO:00000447); feature: deep chlorophyll maximum layer (ENVO:xxxxxxxx); material: "saline water (ENVO:00002010), including plankton (ENVO:xxxxxxxx)" | depth 80 m | reverse complement strand
ATTTAACCGACATTCAGACACGATTTCCAGCTTTATCTGATGGCTGGGCCCGTTTTGATGGACCTGCAGGGACGCAAGTAGTTGATACTGCAATTGACGCGATGAGTGACTGGCAGCGGAGCGGAAGAAATGCAAATAGTCATGGGGCCTTCCCAGCAGCGCAAGCTTGTGACGATCTTGTGGAGGAGACTAGTAGGACAATGGGGGAGCTTCTTTCTGCAGATCCTGAGGGAATGACTTTTGGACCTAGCACAACCGCCAACATGATGGCGTTGACGAGAGCTGTGGCGGTTGACTTGGAACCAGAAGATGAGATTATTTGCACCACTCTTGATCATGATGCAAATGTTGCACCATGGCTGTTGGCTGCCCGTGATTCAGGTTCCGCAATTCAGATGGCAGAATTCGATCCCAGCACTGGGCGACTAGAAGCGGAATCTGTTATTGATTTGATAAGTCAGCGAACGAAATGGATAGCAGTAACTGGTTCATCGAATGTTATTGGTTCGATCCCAGATATCACTTCTATAACAAGAGCTGCACATGAGGTGGGCGCAAAAGTGGCTATAGACGGAGTGCATCTAACACCGCACAGAAAAGTTGATATTAATGAAATAGGCTGCGATGTTTACGCAACTTCTTCTTATAAGTGGTATGGGCCACACGCAGGAATTATGTGGATAGAACCTAAAGTACTAAACGATTTATCTGTATACAAAGTGCGTCCGTCTCCAGAAAAAGGGGCTGGACGATTTCAATACGGAACACCGCCTTGGGAGACTCTTGCCGGAATAAAAGAAGCTGCAAAATTTTTACTTAGTGTAGGTTTTGAGTCAATAGTTGAACATGAGTCCGCAAGGTTTGAACGACTACTCACAGGCCTCATAGATTTGCCAAAAGTCAGAGTATTGGGACCCCATGACAATACTGACAGGGCGCCGACACTGATGTTTCTTGTTGATGGGAAAGAACCTGAAGAAATAGCTCGAGAAATTGCAAAGTCTAAAATAGCTGTTTGGGATGGCCATAATTATGCGGTTGAAGCTATGAACCCTTTGGGTCTCGATGAAAAAGGGGCGGTTCGAGCGGGTGTTTGCATTTACATTGGTGATGAAGATGTTGACCAACTGTTGGAAGCAGTTTCATTAATTTGAAAAAAGCCTGAAAATTTACGAGTAGTCGCCTACTCTGAACTTATTAGCAAGGAGGTGAGCGTGAGACTGACACAATTCAGCCATGGTGCTGGTTGAGGCTGCAAGCTCTCTCCGAGTGATTTGGAGCAGGTTCTGCGCCGACTTAAACCACAGAAATCAAATAATCTAATTGTCGGATCATTGACAGGTGATGATGCTGCAGTTTGGCAGTTAGATGAAAATCGAGCGTTGGTAATGACAGCGGATTTCATAACACCTGTAATAGACGACGCCCTAACTTGGGGGAAAGTAGCTGCAGCTAATGCTGTCTCAGACGTTTATGCAATGGGGGCGAAACCATTAATGGGGATTAATTTGGTTGGTTGGAATTCTGAAGAACTTTCCACAGAACTACTGTCTGAAGTTTTGGAAGGCGCTAACCAGGTTGCTGAAGAAGCGGGCTTTGTAATAGCTGGTGGGCATACAGTTGAAGATCCTGAACCAAAATTCGGTTTGGCTATTGTGGGTGAAGTGGATCCGAGAAATTTATTAAGGAATTCTGGATTTCGTGAAAATGATTTATTAATACTTACTAAAAAGCTTGGAGTGGGTGTGATAACCACGGCAATAAAAAAGCAAGAATCAACGAAAGAAGCAACGGATGCGGCAATTGAATCAATGCTCAGACTTAATGACCAGGCAGCAGAAATAGCCATTAAAGTCGGAGCAACTGGGGCTACTGATATAACCGGGTTTGGGTTGTTGGGGCATCTAGGAAGAGCAGCTAGGGAATCAAAAGTTGATATAGAAATAGATGTCGCAGAAGTTCCGTTGCTACCTGATGCAAGAAAGCTGGCCTTAGCAGGAAATTTGCCAGGTGGGAGTCAGAGGAATCTTGAGTGGATTGAAGAGCGAGTAGATGCTGGTTCTGTAGAAGATATCGATGTTCATCTCTTGGCTGACGCGCAGACTTCGGGAGGTCTTGTGTTTGGTGTTCAACCTGCAGAAGCTGAAACAGCTCTTAAGAAGTTGCTCGAAACAGGACATGATGCTGCCGTCATAGGGCGTATGGATTCTGGAAGTGGTTTGATTAGATTGTTAAACCCACAGAAATAAACTACTTTGTTAATGTGACTCGGAAGCTAAAGAAGTTCATTCCTCAAACAGAAGAGGAGATGACAGTTGAGTGGCTGACGGAGTGTTTTCGAGAATCTGGAATTGCTAATAATGCGAATGTTATTTCATTTTCATCTAAGGAGCCTGAAAGCGGTGAAGGCTTTTCGGGGTTAACACTAAGGGTTGATTTAGAGTGGGATAATTTTGAAGAAGGAATACCAAAAACAGTATTAGTAAAGTTCCCCTCTACTGACTCTAAGAATCGAGCTTTGCTTGAACGTGATGGAGCGTATGACAGAGAGTTTGATTTTTATGAACGTTTCTCGGATCGATTTCCTGTGAAGGTCCCGAAACTTTTTTATTCAGTACGTGATCCGATTTCGGATATTGAATCACGGAGAAAGCTAAATAAGAGAATAGAGTTGCTGCCAAATGGTGCTGCTAAGTTTTTAGGGGGAAATGCGAGAAAGTTCATACGTCCATCAAGTCGAAGGTATGCATTAATTACCGAATTTATTGAGGGTGCTCGCACTACGACAACTGAAAACCTTGCTCCAGAGAAAGACTTGTGTGAAATACTCGAGTCTCTTGCGGTTATTCATGCACACTGGTGGAGACACCCTTTGCTGGATGATGACAAGGAGGGTGTTGCATGGCCAGTCGTTACACACACGCCGAAATTGATGAATGGCCTTTATAGAGGTTCAAGAGAGAGTGTTATTGAAAGAAATCCGGAAATTTTCACCCCAGATATGCTTCGTTTGACTGATTGGTTCTCGGACAATGTTGTTAATGCAGTTAGTTTTTTGAATGAGAAAATGACTCTTTTAAGAGGGGATACACGCACTGACAACATGCTGTTTGCGGATGGGGGTTTGGTCATGGTCGATTTTGGGAGTTTTAGTTCCGGTAGGCCTAGTTGTGATGTTGCAAATTTGCTTTCTTCATGTATAGAACCAGGCTCTAATTCATTCAGTGTTTATCAGCAATTGTCAGACTTTTATTTTGAATCCCTTGTTTCAAATGGTGTAACAGAATATTCAAGAGCTCAGCATGAGAATGACATGCAGGTCTGTATGGCCCTTCAGGCGTATCTTTTAGTTCTGGCAGCAGCTCATTACGAAGCTGATTATGGTGAAAGTTCTTTAGTTAAAATTTGGTCAGAAAGATTGACGGGTCTTATTCCCTCAACAAGTCCTCTTTTAGAACAAGTTGCCTTTGTCTAACGTAATCTAGGTTCTGACCGCTCCCCGGTAGAGAAACTTTCAGTACCTTCTTGCAAAGCTTGTGGATCCATTGAAGTGGAAAGTAGTGACGGGGCGATAGATCGGCCACCTAATCTGCCTAGATCCTTTGCAGCCCAAATCGCTCTGAGAGTCCCCTGAACAGCAGAAGAAGGTGACGCTGCGATTGATAGAGCTAACTCATCCGCTTTAGATCTGAGATCAGATGCAGGTACGACTTCGGTTACCAGACCCATTCTTAAAGCTGTTTCTGCTGAAATTCGTTCAGAGTTTCCCGTTAATGCCATTCTCATAACTTCCCCAAAGGGCATTTTGTTCAACATGCTCATTGGTTCGTATATTGCTGGCATTCCGTAAGATACATGTGGGTCAAAAAAAGTAGCGTGTTCTGCTGCGATTAAAATATCGCATTCGCCAAGAAAGTAAAAAGCCCCACCGCATGCCATGCCATTCACTGCGCCTATTACTGGTTTCCAAAGGTCATTAGATTTTGGTCCTAACCAATCACCTGGATCGTCGTACATGAAATTGTTAGAAGTTCCATAAAGTCCTTTTTCCTGGTCGATGGCCGTAAAAGGTTCATTTCTGTCGATTCCAACGCAGAATGCTTTTTCTCCTGCACCTGTAAGAACGATGACTTTGACTTCATCATTTGAGCGCAGAGATTGCCATAAAGAACGAAACTCTTCCTGCATTTCTGAAGTAAAAGAATTGTGGGCGTCAGGTCGGTTGATCGTTACCCATGCAACAGAATCTTTCTCTTCGTATATGAGAGTTTTGTATTCATTCATAAAAGACTCCAATTTATAAGGTAAGTGCTCTTTGACGATGATATTCGAATCTAAGCACTCTCAGTAACTCAGAATAGTTCATCGTGGGTAACCTTTATGTAACCATCACAAATGGAGACGTTATGAGTAGGGAATTAACTTTCGAACCTTTTGACTGTGACAATCATTATTACGAAAGCGAAGATGCTTTCACCCGCCATGTTCCAGAAGAAATGAAGGCTCGAGTGGTTCAGTGGGCAGAAGTAGACGGCCGCAAGTATCACGTGGTGGGAGGTAAATTAAGCAAGGCTGTAACTAATCCGACTTGGGATCCAATAGCAAAACCCGGTGCTTTGCATAAATACTTTCGTGGAAACCCTGAGGGTAAAAATCCCATGGAATATCTAAAAGACAGGGAGCCTCTCCCAGCAGCGTATATAGATAGGGATGCAAGATTAGAGATTATGGAGTCGCAAAATCTCGAATCAATATGGCTATTTCCAACTTTAGGAGTTCTTTACGAAGAGTTACTGAAAGATGACACTCAGGCTGTTGTGGCACTGATGCGGGGATTTAACAGATGGATTGAAGAAGACTGGGGGTTTGATTATAAAGAAAAAATATTTGCGTCACCCTATATTTCTTTGATGGATATAGACCAAGCGGTATCCGAGTTGGAATGGTGTTTAGAGAAAGGAGCACGAACTATCGTGATGAGACCAGCTCCTGTATGGACCCAAGAGGGCCAATTGTCGCCTGGTGACCCAGTATTTGACTCTTTTTGGTCACGTGTCAATGAGGCGGGAATCACAACTGTTATTCATGCAGGTGACAGCGGATATTCCTCTCAAGGTTACGCAGAAGATGCTTTTGGGAGCAGCATGACTGGTCGATACCGGCCATCTATAAAAGCTTTCAGTATTGAAAGAGCCGCACATGACTGGTTAATTACGATGTCAATGGAACGCATGTACACACGTTTCCCAAATTTACGCATAGCTTCAGTTGAAAATGGCGCAGATTATTTAGACATGCTTTTTAGAAAACTTAAACAGCAAGCAAAGAAATCTCCCAGCTGGTTTGATGAAGATCCAGTTGAACTTTTCCGTCAACATGTGTGGATGAATCCATTTTGGGAAGACAACGTTTATGAGATTATTGAATTAATGGGTGCTGATCATGTCATCTTCGGATCCGACTGGCCCCACATTGAAGGCATGCCAACTCCTCTCGATTACTTAGAAGAGATCAAGGACCTAAACGAAGATGACTTGCAGCTTGTAATGAGAGACAACACAAGGCAGTTGAATATTCTTAGGAACCTCTAGAAAGTAAATAAGCCAATTATGTCCGAATGGGAACCTGAACTAGAAGAACTAAATCTCCGTGAATCCTTGGCCGAGAAAATGGGCGGTAGCGAAAAAGTTGAACGCCAGAATCAAAGAGGCAAATTTAATATAAGAGAGAGAATCGAACTTTTACTGGACGAAGGTTCTTTCCACGAAATAGGAAAAATCGCCGGTAAAGCCACATATGACGAAAATGGAGAGTTGCTCGACCTGCAGGCCTCGAATTTTATTTTTGGCAGAGGGCGAATAAACAATCGGACAGTTGTCATAGCAGGAGATGACTTCACGGTTAGAGGTGGAGCAGCAGACGCATCGATAATCACAAAGCAGGTTGCTGCTGAGCAAATGGCCAACGAATTACACCTTCCACTAATCAGGTTAATTGATGGAACGGGAGGAGGCGGTTCTGTCAAGACGCTTGACCCTACTGAGCATTCCAAAGGGTCTATAAGTGCCAATACTTACGGCAGGGGCGCTAGGACCTATGTGCCTTTAAATCCCGGATGGGAGTACGTGGTTTCAAATCTTGCGACAGTGCCCACAGTCTCTTTATGTTTAGGTCCAGTGGCGGGATTGGGGGCTGCTAGGGCGGTATCAAGCCATTATTCGGTGATGGTTAAAGACCTATCACAGCTTTTCGTGGCTGGGCCACCAGTTGTAAACGCATTAGGAATAGAGGAGGTTGATAAAGAAAGTCTGGGAGGTAGTCAAATCCAAACCCGAAACGGTTCCATAGATGATGAAGTTGATTCTGAAGAGGAAGCGTTTGAATCTGCACGAAAGTTTCTCTCGTATCTTCCTTCTTCTGCGTTTGAAAAAGCAGAAAGATCAGCAACGGAGGATCGCTCGTCACGAACAGATACGAATTTAAATGACATTATCCCGAGAGACAGGCGAAAAGTCTACAAAATGAGGAACATAATAGAATCGGTTTTCGACGAGAATTCCTTCTTTGAAATGTCATCGTCTTTTGGACGTTCCGCAATCACGGGGTTCGCTCGATTAGATGGTTGGCCTGTGGCTTTACTAGCCGGAGATCCTTATCACTATGGTGGAGGCTGGACAGCAGACGCTGCACAAAAAGTTGTTCGTTTTGTCGACCTCGCTGAAACTTTTCACTTGCCTGTTGTGCACTTAGTAGACAACCCAGGGTTTGTTATCGGAACAGAGTCTGAAAAACAGGCAACGATCAGACATGGCGCACGAGCTTTAGCGGCTATATATCAGGCAAGTGTACCTTGGTGTTCGATTCTCATCCGTAAAGCCTTTGGTGTGGCTGGTGCAGCTCATTCTCCTGGTCATAGATTTCAATATCGTTATGCATGGCCATCAGGCGACTGGGGATCTCTTCCTGTTGAAGGAGGAGTTGCAGCTGCCTACAGTGCGGAGTTAGAAAATTCTAAAAACCCAGAACAGTTACTTGAAGAGATAACTGAAAGGCTGAATAAGGTTCGTTCACCCTTTAGAACGGCAGAAGCATTTTTGGTCGAAGAAATTATCGAACCTGCTAAAACCAGGCCTCTATTGTGTGAATTCGCTAACCTCGCAGCACCACTTCGAGGTGGGTCTTCCTCCGGTTTTGGATACAGGCCGTGAAATTCTTAGGGAAACTAAGCAACTTCCAAAATGGCGACGACACTGTCTTGTTTCACTTGTTCCCCTTCAGTGGCTAGGAGTTCTCGCACTATTCCTGATCTAGGAGACTCAATGGGAATTTCCATTTTCATCGACTCAATGATTAGAAGCGTTTCTCCCGCTTTAACAGTCTGATCCACTTTTACTACAACTTTCCAAACCGTCCCTTGTACGGGTGTCTCAAGTTGCATCTCATTCACATCTAGATTTGAGCATCAAGTTGTGTGAAGGACACTATTGGATATTAAATATTTATCGGTATTAATATCTTGATATGTCAGCTTGTCCGACTTTAGAGACAGAGAATCTCATATTGAGACCGTTTAAAGACGAAGATACAAATGATTTTTTCTCGATGATGGATAGTCGAGAAGTTCGTGAAGCTTTGCATGTTCCAGATGATGAAGGTCTTCCTGAAGCGTTTCATGCAATGGCGGCATGGCTTGGCCAGTGGGAGTTACGGGGCACGGGTCACTGGGCACTTGAAGAGAAGAAATCAGGGCAATTTGTCGGACGGGCAGGTTTGCATAGACCTGAACGTCATGACTGGCCAGGTGTGGAGGTTGGCTGGGCACTCCATCCCGACTATTGGGGGTTCGGATATGCCACTGAGGCAGGAGCAGCAGCAGTTCGCTACGGATTCGATCAGCTTGAAGTAGACAAACTATTTAGTTGTATTTTGCCAGAAAACTATCGGTCACAGGCTGTAGCAAAGCGGCTCGGATTTAAATTTCTAGAAGAGAGAGTTTTGGCATTTTTCCCAAAATTACCTCACGGAATTTGGGAATTAAATAGGGATTAATTGAGCTTAGTTGGCAAGAATCAATGGTTCAGTGTCTAATTTAGTTATAACTAGTTGATCGCATATTGGGTCGTTCGTGACGGTTACACCAGATGCTCCATCTATCTGACGTATTAAAGATGCTTCTTTTATATTGACTGTCGCCCAACTGTCAAAACGAAAAAGCTCCCCAGTTGAGACACGCAATAACCATGGCAACTTGGATCCGTTGCATTCACGTATCACCACAACGTCTCCTGCTTCACCGAATTGGTATCGGTAGCCCATGTGTTCAATGATTGGACCATCTTCTGAGACAGTAATGAGTGCCTCAAGAGTATTTTCTATCTTTTCGTTTTCGCTAAAAGCAGTGAAGTAGATTATTAAACCTATGAGTAGCAGCAATACGCCTATTTGAAATACTGTTTTTTTTGTTGACCACGTTGGCAATTCTCCCACTAAGGCAGAAATTTCATTTGTCTCAGATTCTTTTTTCAGACTTTCGTTCATTCTTTTCTTTAGATAGACATTTGCTAATAAGCAAACCATAGGCCTTGAAGGCGTAATCACAAAATTTTCAACGAATAGAAAATGAAATAAGCATGTATGGGATCGATTTTTAAATGGTCTAATATTCAAAAATGGAAGATGGATCAGTGAATTCGAATTCAAAAGTTAAATGGATGAGCAGTAATGAAGCTGCTGAACGTCTTGGTGTTACAACTGCTACCTTGTACAGGTTTATAGATGAAGGTCGCCTACCCGCATACCGAATGGGAAGAGTTATAAGACTAAAAGAAAGCGAATTGGAAGATTTTGAAGGAACCTGCCGAATACAACCAGGGTCTTTGTCCCATTTGATTCAAGAGTGACTAAATACCCCTTGTAAATCCAATTATTCCTATGCGGATAGGATAAATTCATATGAGGAATTTTCAAAAATATACCCAGCAGGTTTTCATTGAACCCTTTTTCCAACCAAATTAAGGATGTTTTTCCAGACACTGTTTCGATAAGTGAGGCGCGCAATTCTGCTTTGGAGCAACTTTCAGGAACTGAATTCCCAACTCCCGAACAAGAGATATGGCGTTATTCGAAAATTTTCGATCTTGATTTGGAATCTCTTAATCCTTCTTTTAGTGCTCCTGATGACAAAAAAACTGAACTGAGTTTCTTGGATGCAAAAGATTTGAGTTTGGTTTCCATTAATGATGGGTGGTTGGGAAGCCTAAAAAGTAGTCAATCTTTAGGCTCCTTTCAGGGGTATTTGGGGTCTTTGGCGGATATGGATGAGGAGTTCGCTCATATCCAAGAAAGTTTTAATAGTCCAAAAGACTTTTTCGACTGTTTAAATCATTCTTATAACCCTGAGACTTTGGTTATACATGTCCCAGATGGAGTGGCCCTTGAATCTCCCATATACATAAAAATTCAATCTGTCATTTCAGGTCAAGTCGTCTGTCCAAGAATAGTAGTTAATTTGGGTGAAAATTCTGAGGCGAAAATAGTTGAGCACCATTTGTCGGGCACGGGTTTATCTCTTTCTGTTCCAGTTTTGGATGTACATGTTGGCCAGAATAGTCGTTTGAAACATTGTGTAATACAAAATTTAGGAGAAGAAACGTGGCAGGTTTCCAAGCAGAATTTTCAACTTGAAAAAGATTCTTATGTTGAAATGTTTACCGCTGCTTTTGGTGGGGATTATGCACGAAGTGAAATACGTTGTGACCTTAAAGGAAGAGGCTCCGAAGCTTATTCAGCAGCCACATATTTTGGAAATGGAGAACAAACTTTAGATTTTCGAACCTTCCAAAAACACGAGGCCCCTGATACAACGAGCAAGTTACTTTTTAAGGGTGCTCTGGATGAAGATTCGCGATCAATTTATTCGGGTCTAATAAAAGTCTTACCCGAAGCAATTAGAACGAAAGCCCAACAGACCAATAGAAACATAAAGCTTTCTGAAAATGCTTGGGCTGAAAGCGTTCCTAATCTTGAAATAGAGACTAATGATGTGATTTGCAGTCATGCATCAACTGTTTCGGGAATCGATGAGGAGCAACTTTTTTACTTAGAGAGCAAGGGTGTAGAGACTTCAGTGGCAGAGCGTCTAATTATTGCAGGTTTCTTTGACGGTGTTATTTCTAAAGTTTTTGATCCACTCGTAGTTGAAGAAGCTACTTCTATTTTGAGCAACGTATTGCAACACCGTTCTGAGTCTGAGGACAAGTAATGAAAGAATTGAAGATCTGTGAATTGATAGAACTCGAAGAAGCGGTTCCTCGACGCGTTGAAGTGGAAGGAGAAAAGTTGGCCTTGGTTTTAGTTGATGAAAGAGTTTATGCCATAGAAGATACTTGCAGCCATGAAGATGTTGCTCTTTCTGAGGGAGAAGTAGATATAGACGAATGTGCTCTAGAATGTTGGAAACATGGAAGCCTTTTTTCACTAGAGACGGGTGAAGCCTTAAGCCTTCCAGCTACTAAAGCTGTAAAAACTTATGAGATTCGAGTTGCTGGCCAAGATGTTGTGTTGGTGGTCGAATGACGAACGAAAAACTTCTTACCATCGAAGGGCTTTGCGCTAATGCAGGGAACAAACAGGTATTGAAAGGAGTCGATATCCAGATACGACCTTCTGAAGTGCATGCAGTTATGGGTCCAAATGGGTCAGGTAAGTCAACTCTTGCACATGTCTTGATGGGACGACCTGGTTATCAAGTAACGGCTGGTTCGATTACGGTTGATGGAGTAGATATTCTTCCTCTTAAAACTTGGGAAAGATCACAGGCCGGAATGTTCATAGCAATGCAACAGCCAATTGAGGTGCCGGGCGTAAAAGTATCTGATTTGATAACTGAAACAGCTATCAAATCTGGTCTTGACCCTGAAGTGTCTCTTTCGTTACTTTATGAAGAAGCAAAGAGTCTGGGGATTGACGAAAACTTTGTTGACAGAGAATTAAATGTCGATTTATCAGGCGGCGAGAAAAAAAGAAACGAAACACTTCAACTCCTAGTCTCTAAGCCAAGCTACGCCATTCTGGATGAAATTGATTCCGGTTTAGACATAGATTCGCTTGTTATGATCGCACAACGAATACAAAAAGCAACGGAGGATAGTCAATTGGGGGTATTGGCAATAACCCACTTCAGCAGATTGCTTGAGATTCTTCAACCGGACAAAATTCATGTACTTGTGGACGGACAGATAGTCGAAACTGGTTCAGCAGAACTGTCGCTTCAACTAGAAGAAGAGGGCTATCAAAAGTTTTTAAAGAAGGCATAAGTTGCAAGATCGATTACTAGAGAAAAGCGAGTTGGAAGAGGCAATTAGTAAGTTTCCAAAATGGGAGTATCAGGAAGAGAGCCTGAAACAAGATTTTATCTTCAGCGACTTTCGTGAAGCATTTGAATTTATGGTTCAAGTAGCTGAAATAGCTGAGACTCTTAATCATCATCCTGATTGGTCAAACTCTTGGAATAAAGTTTCTATTGCAATTTCCACTCATTCCGCAGGAGGTCTAACCGCTCTCGACCTTAAATTTGTAGAAAAAGTAGAGTCGCTTTCAGATAGTTAATTCTCCACTGAATCGATGATCTGATCAAAAGTGTTCCACCCGAGGGTTGCACATTTGATTCTGACCGGGTATTTAACTACTCCTTTTAAGGCTTCTAGGTCGCCTAAAAAAGATGGCGTTTCGTCCGAGCTGCTTTCTGTCGAATTCAAATCATTTTCGTGGACAGACATCATTTTTTTAAAACTTTCAAAAACTTCTTTTGCTTCATCCAAAGTTTTCCCCAGAACAGATTCTGTCATCATTGAAGCGGATGCTTGACTTATTGAACAGCCTTGCCCGCCTATGCGAATTTCTTTTATTATTTTGTCTTCAACAAGTACGTAGACTTTCACATCATCGCCGCAAAGAGGATTGAAACCTTCTTCCATGATCGCTGGAGGTGTAGGTAACTCACCCTGATTCCTAGGGCTTCGGTAGTGATCTAGAATTACCTCTTTGTATAAATCTTCAAGCCCAGTCACGATTTCTCCAAATCAGTTTCAAGCAAAAATCTTTCCCGCTTCATTTATAGCATTAGCCAAAACATCTATGTCAGATTCATCGTTATAAATGTATAAGGAAGCTCTGGCTGTGGCGTTTAGTCCCATAAGTTTCATCAAAGGTTTGCAGCAATGATGTCCTGCACGTACACAAACACCATGTTGATCTAGAACTTGACTCAAATCATGAGGATGCACGTCACGGTAAGATAAAGAGAGAACACCCGATCTCTCAAGTGGATCCGCAGGGCCATGTATGACCAGGTCATCGCCAAATCTGTCGCTTAACATTTGCAAAGCATAAGAGGTAAGTTTCTGTTCATGCTCGCGAATCGCTCCCATGCCGATTTTTTCTAAGTAACTAACAGCGACACCGAGGCCAATTATTTCAGCAATAGGGGGAGTTCCAGCTTCGAACTTCCAAGGGAGCTCGTTGGCTGTAAAACCATCAGTGGTGACGTTCAAAATCATTTCCCCTCCTCCAAGAAAGGGAGGCATATTTTCGAGTATTTCTAAACGACCCCAAAGGACACCAATTCCGGTAGGTCCGCACATTTTATGCCCGCTAAAAGCTATAAAATCAGCATCTAATTCAGTTACATCGGTCTCAAAATGTGGAGTTGATTGACAAGCATCAACAAGACAAAGTGCACCGACTTTGTGAGCCGCTTCAACCAGTTTTTTTACAGGATTTATGGTTCCTAATGCATTAGAAACTGCAGTTACGCAAAGGAGCTTTACGCCTTTTAGCAATTCATCAATATTTTCTAAATCAAGTCGTCCATCATCAGTTATGGGTATCCAACGGATTTCAATATTTCGTTCGCTTGAAAGTTGTTGCCATGGAACTATGTTTGAGTGGTGTTCTAGTGAGCTTAAAAGAATTACGTCACCTTCAGTTAGCTGACTTCGCGCCCAACTGTAGGAAATTAGATTTATTGCTTCGGTAGCATTTTTTGTAAAAATTATTTCTTTTGGTGAACGGGAGTTAATGAAACGGTGCAACTTCTGGCGTGTTTCTTCTACCTCCGCAGTCGCAAGTTCTGCGATGTGGTAAGCGCCTCTGTGAACGTTTGCATTTATTTCCTTGTAGTAATTATTCATTCGTTCAATTACTTCAATTGGTTTTTGAGATGTGGCAGCAGAGTCAAGATAAACAATTGGATTGTCATTTACTAATCGCTCCAAAAGAGGGAATTCTTTTTTTATAGCTTGAGAGTCAAAAATAGACTTGCTCATGAGTCGCCATTTCGAAAAGATTCATAGCCGGAAGATTCAAGTTTTTCAACTATTTCATTTCCACCTGTTGCAACAATACGCCCGTCCATGATTACGTGAACTAAATCTGGGTTCAGGTACTCCAAAAGTCTTTGGTAGTGTGTGATCGTTAGAACCCCTAGATCAGAGTTTTTTTCTCTAACTTTTGCAACACCGTCAGCTACTACACCTAAAGCATCTATATCTAGACCAGAGTCGGTTTCGTCAAGAATTGCTACCTCAGGTTCAAGAATAGCCATTTGAAGAATTTCATTCCTTTTTTTCTCACCACCCGAAAAACCTTCGTTTAGGTAGCGTTCCGCAAAAGAAGAATCCATGTTGAGTCTTTCTAGCCACTCCATGATGGAAAGGCGTAATTCTAAAACTGACATTTGCATATCTTTGCGTGCCGAAAGTGCTTGTCGTAAAAAATTAATTACTGACACCCCAGCAACTTCGTGTGGGTATTGAAACGCCAGAAAAATACCTGACTTCCCCCGCATTTCTGCCGACCAATCTGTTATGTCTTCGCCGCGAAATTGAATCGAACCACCAGTAACCGTGTACTCGGGACTACCTAGCAATACTGAAGCTAAAGTAGATTTCCCTGAGCCATTTGGTCCCATTAATGCATGAACTTCTCCTTCATTAATGGTCATGTTTACACCATTTAGAATATGGCTGCCGTCTTCTGAAGAGGCATGTAAATCAGTGATCTCGAATAAGGCTGGGCTGGGTTGTGACACGTTTATAAGTCTATTGAGAGCTTTTAATTACTACTATCAGCATAGGGTTAATTATGTCACCTTATTTTTAAGTGATATTTTCCAGGCTCTGAAATTTTCGTAACTTTCACCATCGGCACCCATGCCGGTTCCTGATCCATCTGGGAAAAGTCGAAATGTGCAAATCGACTGCTCTTCGCTAATAGAAACTGCTATATATCTAGAATTACTTCGTCGTGCAGGTCCAGCACGCCAGAGTAGCCAGTTGCCTATTTTCCGTTTATAGGCAATTTTTACTGACCCTAAATCATCCCCAGATGAGAGAAGGCTTTCGGGAGCTTCTATCCATGCCTGTGCTGCTATGTTTTTGTCTCTTAGGGGTGTATCGGGCAGTTCCCAAGTGTGGACAGGTGTGTAGTCGAAAGGTCTGTCGTCAGCTGGGAGTGCCAACGGTTTTTGTTTCACCAGCCTCGGGCCGCCCATTCATCCAAAGAAGGACTCTCATTCGCAATAGTTGTGTCGGTTCCATGTCCTGGAAGAACTAGAGTTTCTGGCGGAAGCTGACTGAAGAGCCGACTGTCTATTGATTCAATTATTTGATCAAAATTGCCTCCTTCGAATTCAGTAGTTCCTGGACCTCCGGGAAAAAGCGTGTCTCCTGAAAAAAGAATAGGAGAGTTTTCTAAACGAAAGCAGATAGACCCTGGCGTATGGCCTGGGGTCATGATTGTGTGAAGTCGCAGGCGTCCTACTTCGATAACGGACTGATCCTCAAGTAGATAGTCATAGCTTGGGAGCATTTCTGCATCGGCACTAGTTACGCCAACTTCGTACCCAGCTTCTCTTATCGCTGGAACAGCTTGAATATGATCCCAGTGTCCGTGAGTCTCTAGAACGGTTTTAACATTTAATGCCTTGCATAGATCGAGCAATTTATCATGTTCATTTGCGGCGTCAATAAGGACACTTTCTCCTGTTTCACGGCATCGAAGAAAAAAAACGTTATTGTCCAAATCGCCAACGACGATTCTATGAATTTCAGATTGAGTATCGCAATAGTGTAATGAAACACCAGGAACACCGGTTTTAGGGTGATCTGAGTGCGAACAAGGTGATGAAAAGGTTGAAGAGGGTATTTGCTCTGAGTTTTCGTTATTATCCATTATGAATCATGTTAGCAATGAGGGACCAAGAGTGCTTTCACCCCGATATCGTCGAGTTTGAAATTTAAATAAGTGAATATTTCCTGAGATTAGATTTAAGGAGCCAAAAAGTGAATTTTGCCTTTACAGAGGAACAGGAACAGCTGCGAGAGTTTGTTAATCAGTTCATGGAGAGTTACTCGCCTGAAGCCAAAGTCAGAGAATTAATGGAAACCGATCTTGGATACGACTCGGAAACATGGTCAATGATGGCTGAGCAATTAGGTCTTCAAAGTCTGATAATTCCTGAAGAGTATGGCGGGCAAGGTTTTGGGTATGTCGAACTGGTAGTTGTTTTGGAAGAAATGGGAAGAGCCTTGTTGTGCTCACCTTTCTTCTCGACGGTTGTTCTTGCGGCTAATACCCTCATTCACTCAGGTGATAATGATGCGAAATCAGAGCTTTTGCCTGGAATAGCGAGTGGTGAAACGATTGCTACTTTGGCCTTTACAGAAGAAAGCGGAAAATGGGGAAGTGATGGAATAACCATGCTTGCTACCGGTTCTGGCGATAGTTGGGAGCTAAATGGAACGAAAATGTATGTTCTTGATGGCAATGCCGCTTCATTGATTCTTGTTGCCGCTTGTACGGACAAAGGAATTTCACTATTTAAAGTTGATGGTGATGCAGACGGATTATCTCGAACACAGTTAGCAACTATGGATATGACTAGAAAACAGTCACGTCTAGATTTTCAAAATGTTAAAGCGACCCTCATAGGTGAAGAAGGCGAAGGTTGGTCCATACTCGAAAGAGTCCTCGATTTGGCTGCTGTTGCACTTGCAGCTGAACAGGTAGGGGGAGCCCAACAGTGTCTTGATACGGCAGTTCAATATGCTAAAGATAGAGTTCAGTTCGGTCGCCCTATAGGAAGCTTTCAGGCTATTAAACATAAGTGCGCAGACATGTTATTAGAAGTTGAGTCTGCGAAATCAGCTGCCTATTATGCCGGCTGGTGCGCTGCTGAACTTAATGATGAATTGCCATCTGTGGCTAGTTTGGCAAAGGCTTACTGCTCAGAGGCTTATTTCAATACGACAGCTGAAAATATACAAATTCACGGTGGTATAGGTTTTACTTGGGAACACCCTGCACACCTCTATTTCAAAAGAGCGAAAAGTTCTGAGCTGTTGTTTGGGGACCCGACTTATCACAGGGAGCTTTTAGCACAAAGAATTGGTATCTGATTAGCTTTTCAGTCGCTGGGTTTACATTTTTACAGTTGAGTGGTATTTGCGACAATTCTTCGTGTATTAATCAACTAAATTATGCAGAATTTCCTTAAATGTGAGTGACATAACTTAGATGTTGCTATAACCGAAGGGTGCTTTTATTGTTTGTGGTTTTTGGATTATTGCTTGTTCTGTTAATTGCTTTTGTGTCTGTCGCTCTTACGGTCAGGAGTTTGAGTCGAACATCTGCACCTTCTGTTCTTGAAGTGGATGATGCAGTTGAATGGATTTCAGAGAGGCTCCCCGAAGAGGCAGCTTCACAGTTGCGAAAAGACGAGGTTTCTAAAATAATCAGTTGGTGGCTTGACTCTCTCGATTCGGCAGGTTTGGCATCAGAACATGGACAAGAAATAGGAGAAGGTAGAGCGAAAAATAATACTGCAGAATCAGTTGCCAATCTTGACGTTGCGGTAGATGAAGTAGTTGCTAGGGCTTTAGAGGATTCAGAACCTTTGAACGAGGTAGCTGTAGTAGTTGTCCTTGATCTTCTTGTCGTTTATTTGACTGAGATTGGTGCGATTGGCAGTCGACCTACAGAACACGGGTAACTTCAATATATGATCGACCGTCAAAGTTCAGTTTTTGTTGCAGGCCATAAAGGACTTGTCGGGTCTGCAATCTTACGCAGATTGGACTCTGAAGGTTTTTCAGACATAAGAGTCGCAGAAAGAAAAGATCTTGATTTACGCGACCAGTCCGCAGTAAATGCATGGTTTGAAACTGAGCGGCCTAAATACGTTTTTCTTGTTGCTGGAACAGTGGGTGGAATAATGGCTAACAGCACCCGCCCAGCGGAGTTCATCTACGACAACCTAATGATCCATGGGACTGTTGTACACGCTAGCCACAGAGTGGGTGTAGAAAAGCTGCTCTACTTAGGTAGTTCATGTATTTATCCGCGTGAGGCTGACCAGCCGATAATTGAAGACTCATTATTAAGCGGACCTTTGGAACCTACAAATGAAAGTTACGCTCTGGCAAAAATTGCGGGAATAAAACTTTGTGAGGGGTACAGAAGACAGTATGGAGACGATTTCATTTCTGCTATGCCAACGAACTTGTACGGACCCGGAGACAATTTTGATGATGTTAATGGGCATGTTTTGCCGAGTTTGATGAGACGATTTCATGAAGCTAAAAATGAGCAACGCGAAACTGTTGAAGTTTGGGGGAGTGGAAAAGCTAAGCGAGAACTTTTGCACGTAGATGACTTGGCTGATGCCTGTCTATTTCTAATGGATAATTATTCTGATCTCGAGCACATAAATGTAGGTACTGGTGTAGATCACAGTATTCAAGAATTAGCTGAGAGTATAAGAGATTTGATATACCCCAAGGCAGAACTTGTATTTGACACTTCCAAGCCAGATGGGATGCCTCGGAAAGTTTTGAATGTTTCAAAGTTGACAGAATTGGGTTGGAAAGCGAAAATTCCACTGTTGGAAGGTCTGTCTAACACCTATGACTGGTTTTGCGATGCTAGAGAAAAAGGGGAAGTAAGAGAGTAATTCATTATTCTTGTTTTGATTTACCGGCTGCTTTTTGTGCTTTTTTCCAAGCTCGAACTTTTGTCAAGGATTCGGGACTGTTGATATCAGCGACTGATCTAGGAGTTTTGTCAGCAAATGGTCCAGCAGATTTTTGCCAACCAGGAGGAGAGCAACCCATTCGTTTCGCTAAAAGGGCGGTAAATATCATTGACTTTTCCGAGCCGAAACCTGGTAAGTCTATTAGACGGTTATATAGCGTTTCACCAGAATCTGAGGTCGCCCAAAGTATTTCAGCATCACCTTGATAATTTTCTACTAAGTGTTCACAAAGGTCTTGAATACGACCTGCCATTGAAGAAGGGAAGCGATGTATAGCCGGTTTTTCTTTGCAAATTGTTTCAAATTTTTTAGGGTCCATGGAAGCTATTTGCGAAGCGTCGAGTTCTCCTAATCTTTCTAAAAGTGTGTAAGGGCCTTTAAAAGCCCACTCCATAGGTATCTGTTGGTCAAGCAACATTCCCAATATAAGGGCAAGAGGATTTTTGTTTAGAAGCTGGTCAGCTTCTTTATTGCCAGTTACAGCAAGATCACCGGAAAATTCAGAAGTCATATTAGAAGAATAGTTCGAAAGAAAGAATTTTGAAATTAGTTCGTGTTAAATAGAAAAAAGAAATTTAGCTAACTATTGATATGAGGCTCGGATTAGGGTTTAGAAATGAATAGCGGAATCACAACTGTTTACACTGACGGAGCTTGTTCCGGTAATCCGGGCCCAGGGGGATGGGCATGGGTTGTGCCAGATGGAGAATTTGCAGCTGGAAGTGATTTAGAGACAACAAATCAACGTATGGAACTGACGGCTGCTTTAGAAGCTGTCAGGGCTCTTCAAGGAGAAATCGTTATCGTAAGCGACTCTACCTATGTTGTTAAATGTTTTCATGACCGTTGGTGGGAAGGATGGTTACGGAGAGGTTGGTTAAATTCAGCGAAAAAACCTGTTAAGAATCGGGACCTATGGGAGCCGCTAATTGAAAGTTATCGAGATCGCAATAATATTTCCTTCAGATGGGTCAAGGGTCATTCAGGCGACAGATGGAATGATGAAGCGGATCGTTTAGCAGTGCAAGCAGGAACTGAACAGATCTCATTAAAGGGAGATCTTTCTTCGTAGCTACTAAAAAAGATTACAGTAAATTAGTGACCTGTTCTTTTTTCGCGCCTATAGTCGGAATTACCGAGGAGAGGAGGTGGTCCAGATTAGTAGTAAACGTTATGGGACTTCGGAGGTGGGTGGCCGCTAGGCGGTTCTGGACCATCTGGTGAAATTATGCCAGCCACCCTCAGATTGATTGCCGGTTCTGGTCCCAACTGGTGAAAAGATTTATCTGAGAAATCCAGAAATAGTTCCAATATTTTT
>CEVU01054888.1_pt1 | contig 19537 bp, 17 predicted proteins | sample 427081 | NCBI WGS metagenome assembly CEVU01 (sample SAMEA2623868, study PRJEB7988) | marine metagenome | biome: marine biome (ENVO:00000447); feature: deep chlorophyll maximum layer (ENVO:xxxxxxxx); material: "saline water (ENVO:00002010), including plankton (ENVO:xxxxxxxx)" | depth 80 m | reverse complement strand
AGCTTTATTGGCTATTGGTCAATAAACGATGATAAACTTATGGATCAGATTGTTAATTTTTTTGATGAAAATCCAACTCTTCAGTCACCTGGAAGATCTGGTGGTCAAATAAATACTAATCACAAGAAATCTATAGATATATCTGTTTTGCCATCATCTTTAAAAGACGAGAAATTTGATATGTTTAATAAATACTCAGACATATTAATTGCATTGTTCAATGATTATAAGAGTAGATGGCCTATGTTAGATACTATACCTTTGTATTTTTCAAATTTAAATATTCAAAAATATGAAACAGGTGGACATTTTCAAGGTTTTCACGCTGAAAGATTAAATAAAGCATCAATGCATAGAATGTTTGCTTGGATGACATATTTAAATGATGTAGAAGATGGTGGCTGCACATATTTCCCTAATTTTGATGTACGATTTAAACCAAAAAAAGGTACAACTTTAATTTGGCCTTCAGATTGGACACATATTCATTGTGGTGAAGTAGTTAATTCTGGTGAAAAGTACATTATTAATGGTTGGTTTGAACTTACTTAAAAAAAGATATGTCAAAAAATAAAGATATAAATGCATTAATAGAGCTTGCTGATAAAAGTTATTCTAGTAGTGATTTTCAAAGTGTTATTAATATTCTTAATGATGTATTGCAAATACAGGATAATGACTTTTTAATACATTTTAAACTTGGTGTTTCTTATTATTATCTTAAGAATTTTGAAGCAGCTATTAAACATTTAAATAAATCGTTAAAGTTGAAGCCTGATATGAAAAATGTCTCTCTTCCTATGTATAATGATATATCATCAGTATTAGCGCATTGCTATAAACATACATTGGATTATGGAAACGCAATTAAATATTCAGATTATATTTTTTTATCTCCACAAATGGAACAAGCTGATATGCGTTTCACAAAAAAAAATATTAAAATAGATGAAGCTGAAAACTTTATTGGATGTTGGGATATACAAGACCATAGCCTTATTGACTCAATAGTTAATTTTTTTGATAATAATTCATCTCTTCATCGTCAAGGCTCTACTTATGAAGGCGTTAATATTGAAGAAAAAAATTCTGTAGATTTATGTGTCCAAATACAACATTTAGAACAAGAACCAGTAAAATTTATTAAGAAATATATAAAATATATCAACTTGTTACTGAATAACTATATTAACGATTATAAAATTTTATCTGATTTTAATCTTTCTATGGGTTCTTTTAATATACAAAAATATACAAAAGGTGGTCACTTTAAAAATGTTCATAGTGAAAGAACAGATTTACGTAATATGAATAGAGTTTTTGCATGGATGACCTATCTTAATGATGTAGATGATGGTGGCGCTACACATTTTTCTCACTATGATTTAAGAGTTTCCCCTAAAAAAGGAAGAACATTGATTTGGCCTGCAGAATGGACGCATGCACATTGCGGCGAGGTAGTGAATTCTAATGAAAAATATATAATCACAGGCTGGATTGACTTTGCTGAACCCAAAGTATAGAGCATAAACTTACTTTCATACTATTGTATTATTTAAACGAATAACTATATATATAGGTAATTGTTAAGGGAGATAAGTATGTTAATCGATGGTATAGCAGGCATGACAATATCAAACGGTGTTCTTAGAGTTGCTGTGGGAAGGATTGATGCAAAAGGAGAAACTTCAACTGAAGATATTTTTATTCCAGCAAATTGCATTAATAATGTCGTACAAGCATTGGTACAAGGTGTTGAGGAATTAAATACAAAGTTATCTGACGAAAATAAAAATGATGATACAAAAGAATCAGATAAATCAAAGAAAAAGAACAATAAGTCCTCATTAACTGATGTCGATGAAAAATCAGATTAAATATTATAAATTTTATTTTATTTTATTTTTTCCTCTTTTTTTCTTAGATACAATAAAAGCTGAAAACGCTGAACAAGCAACACTAGATGGAATACTTGGATTAGCTTATCAAGCTTCAATTGAAGAACCTTTTGTTATTTCATCACGTGCTTATGTAAAATCAGCGGAGGCAGATCTCAGCGCGTCTAAGCGAGCAAGGCTGCCAGTTTTTATAGCATCAATAAAAAATGGTTTAACTATTGATAGACAAATTAGCGATAGAAATGCTTTACGAAAATTTGAAGATGAGGGTTTAGACCTTCAATTACAGGTTGTACAACCTATTTTTACTGGTTTTGGTATCAAAGCAGATATTGATAGGTCTGCATCTAATTTAAGAGGCTCGATTGTTGAAAGTAATAAGAGGTTAGGGCAAACTATAATTGAGTCTACTTCAGCTTACTTAACATATGTTAGGGATTTTCAATTAAGAAAAGATGTTAATAAATATCTTAAAAGAAGTTCTGAGCTTTTGGATTTATCTGAAAAGCGTTTTAATGCAGGTTTAACAGACTTAAGCCTTCTAGCGCAAATGCGAATTAAATATAGTGAAATGCAACTGCTTTCTAATACTATTGAAAGTAGATTTACTAATTCAAAAGCTGTTTTCTTACGCTTTTATTCACAAGAGTTAATGCCAAACCATAATCCAATAGAGGTTGTAGATTACGATTTTTTAGATTTTAGGTTTGACAACCAAAGTTATGATCTTGAACTTGCTAGGGCAAATCTTGATGCTGCTGAAGCTGAATTATTATTATCAAGAGGAAATCGTCTTCCAAGTGTTGCACTTACAGTGAGCGGTACATTATATGACGTAGATGGTAGTAATGAAGATGAGGATGAATATGATATTAAAGGTGGCTTACAGGCAAGTTGGCAATTCCTAGACTTTGGGGCCTCTAGCAAAAGAGTGCAAGCTTCAAGATCTAAAGTTCGAGCAGCAAAATATAATATTAATTACCAGAATAGAATTGACGAAGTTGAAAGATTAAGGCTCTTATCTCTTATATCAAGCTTAAATAAACAATTAAAAGAGCAATATGATGTATTAGAAGATATTGACAGACAAATTGTACTTATGGAAGCACAGCTTACAGTTTCTAAATTCCTTGGTATATCGTTAGCAGATCTTTTTTATCAAAAAGCTAGTATACAAGCTTCAATAAATACGATGGAAGTTGATTATGTTGTAAGTAATTTACAACTTAAACTATTATCTGCAAATCTAGTGACCTTTATAGCCCAAAAAGAAATAGTAAATTAACTAAAAGAAATTATTACTGTCATTTAAATATCAATACTTGTAAATTATTAATTAATATCCATATATCAGTTATATCAAGGGGTTGACTATGGAAGATAGAAAAAAACACTGGTTTTGGGGTCCAGTTTTACGCAGCAAAAGACTTTATTTTCAGGTTGCTTTAGGTAGCGTATTCATTAATCTTTTTGCTCTTGTTACTGCCTTTTATATAATGACAGTATACGATAAAGTTTTACCAAACTTCGCAACAGACTCACTAAAAGCTCTTGCTTTTGGTGTAATTATTGTTTTTATTTTTGATTATGCAATGAAGATGCTTCGTACTTATTATATTGATGTTGCTGGCTCTTCTATAGACCGTTCTGTTGGTGATAAGATATTTACAAAAATGACTTCACAAGATATAGGAGAAAACTCTCACCATGAAAAAAGAAAAGCAGCGGGAGCTTTGTCTCAAATAGTAAGAGAATTTGATACTTTGAAGAACTTATTTACATCAGCTTCTTTGAATACATTTATAGACTTGCCATTTATGTTGTTTTTTATAGGCGTTATTTATTCCATTGCGGGCCCAGTAGCGATAGTTCCATTATTCATAGTTATTTCAGTTTTTTTATTTGCCTTTATTGTACAACCAATATTAAAGAGGTTCACGAACTCAAGTTATGATTCTAATGTAGGGAAATATTCTGTTTTAGTAGAGTTATTAACTAATATTGATACAGTTAAAGCAATCGCCGGTGGAGAAAAACTTAAATCCAAATGGAATCAAAGTGTTAATGCAAATTCTCGTTTTGGATTAAAGGCGAGAATGGTAACTGCTGCAGCTTCTAACTTTACTTCAACTGGCATGCAGTTCAGTAGTCTTGGGATTGTTTTTATGGGTGTTTATTTAGTGCAGGATGCTCAAATTACTACTGGAGCTTTAATTGCTTCTGTTATTTTATCTGGTAGGACACTTGCTCCATTAGGTCAATTTAGTCAAACACTTGGAAATTTAAATAATGCATTAAAAGCCTATAAACAGATAGATGAATTAATGGGAGTTATTTCTTTAGAAGAGAGTAAAACTGATCAAGTTAAAAAAGATACAATTGAAGGTAATATTAGTTTTAAAAATGTGAATTTTACTTATCCGGGAAGTAATGAAGCAGTTTTTGAAAATTTAAATTTAGATATAAATGTTGGAGAAAGAATAGCTATTATGGGTACTGTTGGCTCAGGTAAATCAACTCTTATTAGCCTTATTCTTGGACTTAATAAGCCAACAAGTGGTTATGTGTTGTTAGATAAAGTTGATGTTAATAGTATTAGGCAAACAGATTTAAGAAATAATATAGGTGTTGTTTTACAAAATGTTGAACTTTTTTCAGGAACTCTTGAAGATAACATTAAAATAAATGCTGATGATGTAACCAATGATAATTTCTTTGCAGCCGCAAGACTATCTGGTGTCGATGAATTTGCTGGAAAACTTCAAAATGCATATAAGTTTAATCTACAAGAAGGTGGAATAGGGTTATCCGGAGGGCAAAAACAAGCAATTGCATGGGCTCGTGGTTTAATTAACCAACCTAATCTATTAATTTTGGATGAGCCAACATCTGCAATGGATCATGAGACTGAGTCAAAATTATTAAATAATTTGGAAGAATATTTTAGTGGTCGTACAGTTCTTTTTTGTACTCATAGGAAATCATTTATTGAGAAAGCAAGCAGAGTAATAATTTTAGATAACAAAGGTATAAAAAATGATGTTTCTTCAGAAGAGTATTTAGCTAGATTAGAATCTTTTCAAAATAAGCAGATAACCGGATAATTATTTTATGTTAAAGAAAATAAAAAATATTAAATTAATTAAAAAATTAGTTATGTTCAAAGATAGGGTCTTTAACCCTGAGCTCCTAAAAAAAATTGAGGTTATATTTAATAGATTCCTTGAGATTTCTCGGGATTATTTTATGGCTAAATTTGATTCATTAGATAATGGAGAATCTATTGATGACCACATTAATGCTAGTGAATCAGAATTAGCACCAAGAATTAATAAACCAAACTTAATGTTCTTTATGATTGTTGCTATCACAGTTATTTTTATTATATGGGGTTTGATAGCTAAAATTGATAGAAGCATTATTGCTATGGGAGAAGTAAAGCCTTCTTCAAAAATACAAGATATTCAATCTTTATTTACCGGTAAGTTAGAAAAAATATATGTAGAGGAAGGTGATTTCGTTATGAAAGGCGATCCTCTTTTTGCAATAGATGCTCTAGAAATAATTTCTGAGAAAAACCAAACAGAAAATATTTACTATACAACTTTGGCTAATATCAGCCGTCTTAGGTTAGAATTAGGTATAACGCAAGAGTATAACTTTCCAGAAGACTTAATTGAAAATAGACCTGAACTTATTGATCTTCAGAAAGAGATATATCTTAGCAACATTAGTTATTTCGATATTCTTGAACGTCAGGTGGAAATGACCCAAGAACTTTTTGATCAGGGAGCTGATTCAGAGATGTCTTTACTTGCCAGAAAATCAACTTTACTAGAAAGAAGAAATGCGACTCTAAACGAATTAACTAGAGCTGAAGAAATTTTTGCTGACGCCATGTCAAAGCTTCCGAGTCAAAGAATTAGAGCTGATCAGGCAATTGTTAAATCTACCTCAGATGGAACAATCACAAATATTAATATCTTTACAATTGGTGGCGTTGTCGAGGCTGGTTCAAAGTTAGCCGAAATTGTACCTGATGATGACAATCTTGTAGTTGAGGCAAGAGTTTTACCGCAGGATGTTTCGTTTATCCAAAATGGTATGAAGGCTTATATTTCTCTTACTTCATTTGATGAAAGTGTATATGGAAGAGCTGAAGGTGAAGTAATTAAAGTTTCTGCCAATACACGATCAGATCAAGATGGGAATTCTTTTTATATAGCCACTTTAGATGCAGATTTTGAAAAGTTTTCTGAAAAAGTTAATGGTATAATTCAACCGGGAATGCAAACTCAGATTAGTATTATAGGAGATAAAAGAACTGTTCTTGGATATCTTTTTGCTCCGGTAACAAAGCTTAGTTCAAAAGCTTTTAGAGAAAAATAAATAATGTCCGATCAAATTACGCATTTACCTATTTTAACAGATAATAATCCAAATTTTATTGGAGTTTGGTCCTTAAGTGATATCACTGTTAATGATTTATTAATCGATTTTTTTAATACTAATCAAACACTTCATATGGATATGTCTATAGCTACTCCTAAAGGTAATAAAATTGATGAAGATATCGTAAAAGGTAAAAGCATACTTAATTTAAGTGCAGAAGATATAACTAATACCCGTTTATTGCTTTATTTTAAATATTTAAATGAATGTTATAATGAGTATGTAAAAAGATGGCCTACACTCATAAAACAAAATGAGTTAGGTCTATTAAATAACTATGAATTTCATAGATATGATAAAGGCAGCCCCAATGCTTATGATCCTTTTTATAAAAGAAATCAGCCTAGGGCAGGTATTTATTCGCTATCTTTTATTACATTTCTTAATACTGTTGAAGAAGGTGGCGAATTAGAATTTTATTATTATGGAACATCTGTAAAGGCTTACAGGGGAGTTACTGTTATTTATCCGTCTGATTGGACACATGCTTCAAAATTAACTTCAAATACTTCAGATGACTTATATATCATAAGAGGTGATATTGGATATTATACAGCGGAAGATTTAACTTTTGGTGTTAGTTTAAATACCTTTGATCAAGATGTAACAATTAAACAAGATATAAAAACAAAAGAGAAATAAGAAAGATGATTGATGGAAAAAATCAACTTCATGATGATATTGAATTTCTTAACTCTTTGATAAAAAATAATAATCTAGAAGAACTCAAAGAAAAAACAGATTTATTTATTGTTAAATATCCTGAACACTATGTTGGTTTTTTCTTTAGTGCTGTATATTTTTACTATAATAACAATTTCGATCAGGCAGAAATCTTTCTTGGTAAAGCACTAGAAAAAAATCAAAATAATGCTTCTATTCATAATTTAATGGGCTTAACAAAGAAGAACTTAGGTAAGATGAATGAAGCAATTGATTGTTATAAAAAGGCTTTAGATTTTGATAACAAGGATATATCAATATATATAAATTTATCATCTGCGTTTATAGCTATACAAGATTATAAGAAAAGTATTGATATTATAAAAGAAGCAAAAAAAATTGATGAAACCAATCATTTTATAAATATAAATGAAGCATCCTCATTATTAGGTCTTAGGGAATTTTCTAAAGCTAAAGAAATTACGAAAAAGTTATATGAAAATGATAAAAGTAACCCTATTTTATTGAATTCGATTGGCACTATACATTCTCATGAAAAAAAATATGAATTGGCCTTAGAGTTTTTTAATAAATCCTATGAAATAAATAAAAATGATTTTAATGCTTTTCTTAATATTACTGAAACACTCATAAAGTTAGATAAAAATAAAGAAGCAATAAAAAGATATCAAAAAAATATATTAGAAGGAGCCATGCATTCTTCTGTTTATGATAAATTCACATCATTAATGCTCAAATTAAACAAATTGGATGAATGTTATAATTTTTATTTAGATATAATTGTTAAAAACAATATGGATGCTTATGCTCATAATCAAATTGGTAATGTATTGAGACTCCAAAATAAGAATGAAGAAGCTATTATTGCTTATCAAAAAGCCATTAGCTTCGCTAAACAACCGTCTTTTTATAATAATCTAGGAGCCGCATATCAAGAGTTAGCAAATTTTAAGGAATCAGAAATTAATTTTAATAAAGCTTTGGAATTAAGTAAAAGCGGAGAGAGGAATTCATTGCCTGCTTGTTATCATAATTTGGGTAATTTGAATTCATACCTTAATAATTTTGATAAGGCTAATGAAAATTATAAACGAGCAATAGATGAAGATCCTTATTTTGTAGATTCTTTTAAAGGCCTTGTTAGAAATAAGGGCTTAAAAAAGGGTGATAGAATAACTAAAAAATTTCTAAAAATATTTAATGATGACTTAATTGGTAATGGAGAATCAAGAGCTACACTTGCTTTTGCGCTAGGTGAATTATATGAATACACAAAAGAATTTGAACAATCATCTAAGTTTTATTCAGAGGCAAACAAGATTGTACGTGAATCTTTTTCTTATAAGACTGATGAGCAGAAGAAGCATTTTGATCTTTTGAAGGCTATTTACTCTAAGTCTAATCTTGACGGATTAGAGTTTGAAGGTAATCAATCTAAACAACCGATATTTATAATTGGCTTACCTAGATCAGGATCAACTTTAGTCGAACAAATTATTTCTAATCATTCATGTGTTTTTGGAGCAGGTGAAGTTGACTATATCCAAAAAATGACTTTTGAAACCGAAAGAATACTAAATAAAAAATACCCTTTCCAAATATCAGATTTTAATAATGACATTATAGAGAAACTAGCTGCATTTTATTTAAACAAATTTAATTTTGATTCAGATATTACTAAAGTAACAGATAAGAATCTATCAAACTTTATTTCAGTAGGATTGATAAGAATAGTTTTTCCAAAGGCTAAAATAATTAATGTAAGTAGAAATAAGAATGATAATTGCCTATCTATTTTTTCGATAAAATTTACAGGTTTTTATCCTTATGCCTATAACATAAAAGAAGTGAGCGCTTATTATGATCTTTATAATGATTTAATGGAACATTGGAATAATGTTTTCCCTGGATTAATTTATAATGTTCAGTATGAAGATGTAGTTAGTAATATTGAGGAGGAAACAATTAAGATGCTTGAATATTGTAACCTACCTTTTGAAAAAAATTGCATTGAATTTTATAAAAATAAAAGACCAGTAATGACCGCAAGTTCTCATCAGGTAAGAAAAAAATTATATAATTCATCAGTAGATAGATGGTTAAATTATAAAAATCATTTAGATTTTTAAAAATGATTTATACAAATTACCTTTCTTAAGGAAATAATGTGAATATAAATAAGAATAAAAAAGATTCTATAGTTTCTAAATTAGATGAATATTTACTTAATAATGATTTAAAAAAAATAAAAGAAATATCTGAAAAATATATTAAAGATAATCCAGAAGAATTTATTGGATATTATTTTCTTGCTAAGTATTTTTATTTAGAAAAAAATATAATTAAAGCTGAGGAATATTATATTAAAGCACTGAAATTAAACAATAAAAATCCTTCCTTGTTATCTGATATAGGAAAATTTTATTATTCTATTAATAATTTAGAGAAAGCATTTAATTATTATAATGATAGCTTATCATTAGATAAAAATTCATTTGAAGTATTGAATAATATTGGATTGGTATATCTTCAATTAAATCAGCCAGAGAACGCTTTAGATTTTTTCAATAAATCATTAATAATAAATCCAAATTATATTACAGCACTGAATAACAGGGCCATATCATTTAACATGTTAAATAAGTTTAATAATGCCATTAAGGACTGTAAAAAAATTATTCTTATGGATCCTGAATATCCATCCGCTTTTAATAATCTTGGTTGGGCTTATCTTCTTAAAGGAAAAATAGAAGAGGCTATTTTGGAATATAAAAAAGCTATTAAATTAAAACCAAATTATATAGATGCCCTTAATAATTTAGGGGGTGCTTATTTTAATTTAGGAAAAAAACAAAAGGCTTGTGAGTGCTATATGAAAGCCCTGGATATTGATAAAACAAGTATAGAAAGTTTTAGAAGTTTAGTTATAAATAAAGGTATAAGCTCCGATCATGAAAAATCTATTTTTTTCTATGAATTATATAAAAAAAATGAAAAAGAAATTAATGATTATAATCATAAACCAATTCCTTTAAGTATTAATAAAAATCACTCAAGCTTATGCTTTGCGTTAGGATATCTATGCGATATTGAGGGTAAATATAATGAAGCATTCAAATATTTTGAAAGAGCTAATAATCTTTTTAGATTAACTTATGAATATGAAATAGAATTTGAAGAGAGATTATTTTCTCAATTAAAAGAGGCTTTTAATAAAAATCTTTATAAAAATATTTCTGAAGAATCTCACCCAACTAGTGCCCCTATTTTTATTATTGGAATGCCTCGATCAGGAACGACATTAGTTGAACAGATTTTATCAAGTCACTCACAAGTTATTGGTCTAGGTGAAATTGAATTTATTAAGAAACTTACCTCTTCTGCTATGAATAAGGTTTCATCAAATAATTTGAAGGATATTCAAAACTTATCGTCAGAAGATAGAGTTGAATTAGGAAATGAGTATCTTGATGATGTATCTGATTTTATTGATAAAAATAAAGTAAAAACTCAATTTACCGATAAACAGATGTTAAATTTTATTTATTTGGGATTTATTAAGATGATACTTCCAAAAGCTAAGGTTATACATATAAAAAGAAATTCTATGGATAATTGTTTTTCTATATATTCTTTACGTTTTAATGGGCACCAACCTTTTGCATATAATCAAGTTGAGTTAGCAAAATATTATAAAATGTATGAAAATATGATGGATCATTGGCGTGAAATTTTTCCAGAATATATTTATGATATTGAATATGAAAGTTTAGTTTCAAATCTTGATGATGAAGTAAAAAGGATATTAGATTTTTGTGATCTTAAATTTGAAGAAGATTGTGTTAATTTTTATCAAAATAAAAGATCAATAGTTACATCAAGCAGTCTTCAGGTAAGAGAAAAAGTATATTCATCATCTATTAATAGATGGAAAAACTATGAAAAAGAGTTAAAACCTCTATATGATGAGTTAAATAAAAAAACTTAAGATTTATAATGTCACATTTAGAAAACATAGACTTAATAGAAAAAGCAAAAAAATTATTCTTGGACGATAAGATAGATCAATCAAAAAAAATTTTTCAAAAAGTTGTTGATCTAGAACCTTCAAATCAAGAAGCAAACAAATTTTTAGGATTAATTTGTTTGAGGAGCGAACAAAAAAAAGATGCATGGCAATTTATGAAAGTTGCCTTAGATGCTGATATGGAAAACAGTGAGTCTTGGGTATTATTTATACATTCTTTATACGTTGCAGAAAAATATGATGATGCAAAAAAAATTATTTTAATAGCAGAAAAAAATAAACTTAAAAGTGAGTTAGTAAATAAAATTAAAAATCAAATTGCGAAGCACGAATATAAAATTCTCTCAAATATTATTTCAAAAAAGGATACAGGCTTTAAATGTGATGATAAAGAATCAAAGGATGCCAAAAAATTCTTTTCAAAAAAAATAGGAGGTAAAGAGAATAATTTTATAATAAGTAATTTGCACGACCTAAGGAATTTTAGAAACTATGATGAACTATATCGTCAATCCAAAGAGCTGCTAAGTTACTTTCCTGATAATGCTTTCTTCTATGAACTTAAGGGTCTATCAGAAATGCACTTAGAGAAATACGAAGATTGCTTAAAAAGTTATTTAAAAGTAGAAGAATTGCTACCTCCAGATAACAAAGTTATTAAGATTAATATTGCCTCAGCATATTTGAAATTAAATAAGAAGAAAGACGCAAAAAAGGTACTAAAAGATTTATTATTACAGAATCCAGATTTTAAATTAGCCGAAGATTTACTTAACTCAATTGATAATAATAATTAGCATCTCTAACTACTTGGTTAACTAAAATGGTGGGCGCGGCTGGGCTTGAACCAGCGACCCCTACGATGTCACCGTAGTGCTCTCCCGCTGAGCTACGCGCCCTAAATGCATTAAATTAATTTATATATAAAATTAATTTCTGCTATTATACAGATAATGAGCAAAATAATAAATGACAATAAAGATGATTATTTTTTGCTTTTAAAACCAAAGAGTAAAATAAAAAAACCATTAATTATTACATCGCCACATGCAGGTTTGTCTCTAAATCATTACTTATTAAAGGAAAGAGATAGTGATAATGCACAACTTGATTCAATGCAAGATATGCACATAAATGATTTATGTAAGGGAATGGAAGAGAGCGGATTTACAGTTTTGCAAAGTAATATTTCAAGATTAGTAATAGATTTAAATCGTGATATTAAAGAAATTGATCCAAGAAAAGTAAATGGAGCCCCTATAAGCATAAATTATAATTTATCAGATAAAGTAAGGGGTGGAATTGGTCTAATACCTGACATTAACTCAAGTGGAAAAAAGATTTATAAAGAGAAACTATTATGGTCTGAAGTAAAATATAGGATAAATAATTATTACTTACCTTGGCATTCAATTTTAAAAACTGAACTAGATGATATTAAAAAAGAATTTGGGCGAGTATTTATATTAGATTTACACTCAATGCCTGCAGAAACATTTTATGGAAATAAATTAGCTGATTTTGTTATAGGAAATAATTTTGATAAATCATCTTCTAGCTATTCAAAGATTGTTTTATCAGAAATAATTAAATCTTATGGATATAGTGTTTCTCATAATGACCCTTACTCAGGAGGTTACATAACAAAAACATATTCTTCATTAGGAAATAGTATTCAATGCATGCAAATAGAGATCAAAAAAAGTCTATATATGGACGAAAAAAATTTTATGGTGAAGGATAACTTCGATGCTTTTGCTGATAATTTAAAAAATATAATTAGAGATTTTTTTGTTGAATTTGATAGTAAAAATATAAAGAAATTTGCAGCAGAATAAAAAGAAAACAAATTTTATTAATTTATTAATTTATCAAAAATATTCCAGAAATTTTTTCTATATTCGTCTTTTTCCATCAATATTTCATGTTCAATTTTATCAAAATTAAATATTTCACAGTTATTTAATTTTTTTGCCAAATTCTGAGTTTTTTTTGAGTAAACTACTTTATCATTCAAAGGATTAATTATGATAATCGGTGTTTTTATATTTTCACACCATTCTTTTTTTCGTATTTTTTTTAAACTTTTTTTTGCTGCATTAACCCATGCATTAGTAACTCCCCATAGCCTAATATTTGGTTTTTTTCTTACAAGTCTTTGAGTTCTAGTATATCTATCATAATCACTAGTTAGGTCATTTTCATCGAATGGCGTCTCATTGCCCAAATTTGGCCTTGAAAAGGGAAAATAACCATCTTTGTTTAGAAAAAATTTGCTTAAGAACGCTATTATGAAAAGAAATTTTTCATATTTAAATCCGAGCATTGGTGCTGATAGCACTATAGATTTAAAGTTATCTTGATTTATTTCTTGATGTAATAAAAGTAAATGACCCCCCATAGAATGACCTATTCCAAATAAAGGGCTAGGAAAGTGCTTTTTTATAATTTCATTAATAATATAGTTTAAGTCATTCATATGGATAGAAAAATCTTCTATATACTGTTTATTTTGATTGTCTATCATTCGATCGGACATACCTTGGCCTCTCCAATCAAAACAAACTACATTAAAGTTTCTATCAAGTAATTCTTGTATAGTTTCGTAATATTTTTCTATAAATTCGTTATGACCATGTTGTAATAATATTGTTCCAGCGCTATTTTTATGATCATTAATCACCTTCCAATAAGCTAGTCTTATTTTTTTATTATCTTTCATTCGAACATAAATAAAATCACCATTTTTTGGAATTCGGTAATTATTTAGCTCTAAGAAAGGAGCTTTTTCAAAATCTAACATTTTATTAACATTGAATAATTCTTTTTCTTAATTATCATAGCAAATAATTTTGAGAGTTCCAATGACCTGGGAAAAAGAAGTAAAAGAAATAAAAAAACGAGAGAAATTAAGCCTTAATCACGGGGGAGAAGATGCTGTTACTCTTCAGCATAAAAAAGGGAGAAAAACTCTCAGAGAACGATTAGATATTATTTTAGATAAAGATTCATTTAATGAAGTTGGTAAGATTGCCGGTAATCCTGAGTATGATGAAAAAGGGGATCTCATAGACTTCACGCCTGCAAATTTTCTTCTTGGTTTTGGTAAAATTAATGAACGACAAATAGTTATTGGTGGTGAAGACTTTACTTTAAAAGGTGGATCACCTAATCCCGCGGGATTAAGAAAGAGTATTTACACAGAAGAACTTGCCTTACAATATGAAATCCCACTGGTGAGATTACATGAGGGAGGAGGAGGCTCAGTTGCTGGAGCAGGGGGTACAGCAAAAAAACCTACAATACCAAGTGGTGATGCAGTTTTTTCAAAAAATAGGTTTCAGACTCTTGCAGAGTGTCTAGGAAAAATACCAGTAGCTACTGCTGCTTTAGGTCCTGTAGCAGGACTACCCGCTGCAAGATTGGTAGCCTCTCATTTTTCTGTTATGACTAAAAACTCTCAAGTTCTAATAGCAGGACCAGCTGTTGTTAAGCGTGCCTTGGGTATCGATATAACAAAAGAGGATCTTGGGGGATCAGAAATACACTTAAAATCAGGTGTTGTAGATAATTTGGCTGATGATGAAGAAGATGCCTTAAATCAAATAAAAGTATTTTTATCTTATTTGCCTGATAATTATGCTCAATTACCACCAAGAATAAAAGCAAATGATAAGAAAGAAAGAATTGAAGAAGAGCTTCTTAATATAATACCAAAAGACAGAAGAAAAACTTACAACATTAGAAAGGTTTTATCCTTAATTCTTGATATAAATTCTTTTTTTGAATATGGAAGACAATATGGCCCAAGCCTTATTACTGGCTTAGCAAGAATAAATGGAGATACAGTAGCTATTATAGCCAATGATTGCATGATTTATGCTGGAGCAATGACTTCTGATGCATCTATGAAATTAAGAAAATTTATTGATTTTGTTAACACATTTAATATACCTGTACTAAGTTTTGTTGATGAGCCGGGTTTTATGATAGGACCAGACTCTGAAAAAGCTGGAACTATTAGACATGGGACTTCAGCAATTTCCTCTTTAATGCAGTCTAAAGTAGCTTGGGCGTCAATCATCATAAGGAAAGTTTTTGGTGTTGCAGGGGCCGCTCATTTTGCCCCAGATGGTTATGTCTTATCATGGCCAAGTTCCGAAACAGGAACCTTACCTGTTGAAGGGGGTGTGGCAATAGCATTCAAAAAAGAAATTGAAGAATCAGTAAACCCTGAGAAAAAAAGAAAAGAATTAGAAGAAAGTTTAGCTCAAAGGTCATCACCCTTTCCAAGGGCTGAAAATTTTTCTGTGCATGAGCTTATTGATCCAAGGGAAACAAGATTAAAGTTAATAAATTGGCTTGAGTTAGTTATAAAAACAAGAAAGGCTAATAGTGAGGTATTTAAAACTAGTATGTTACCCTAATTACACTCTACCGTAATCATCCTCTAGGCGTTCAATATCTTCTTCCGATAAAATATTACCAATTTGAATTTCAATTATTTTTAGATTTTGAGTCTGAGTATTTTCAAGTCTATGTAAACTTCCTTTAGGAATGAAAATATTATCTCCTGCTTTAAGTTTTATATCACTATCTTCAAGCATAACTTTTCCTTCCCCATCAATTACCTGCCAATACTCGGAACGGTGTTTATGTTTTTGTAATGAGAGCTTATTATTTGGATTTACATTCATTTCCTTAATTTGATAACCATTGCCTTTAGCAATAATATGAAAATTCCCCCAGGGTCGTTTTTCAACATCAGATAAATAATTCTTGGTTAAGTCTGAACTACTTTCTAATTTATGAACTCCTCCAACTCCAAAAATGAGATCAACACCATATTTATGGCAAGTTTCTGCTTCCCTTATCTTTTTTTTGTCACTCCTATCTCCTCCATTACAATAACATATGGATTTACCAATATTTTCTTTTGTAAAACTAATAATTGCATTATTGCTGCTATCATCATCATCATTATTTTGAATTATTACTTTTGAGATACTTCCAAATTCTTCCAGTATTTGGGCTCTCTGAGATTCAATCATAAAAGGTTTCCCTTTTTTCCTTAATAACCATTTATCACTATTTAAAAGTATAATAACTTTTTCAGCTATTTTTTTTGCTTCTTTAATCATAGCAAGGTGACCTACATGAACAGGGTCAAATCCTCCACTAAGTAATGCATAATGATATTTCTTCATCTTTTATCTATCTGAAATTAAAATAATAAGCTTATTGTAAAAGATTAAAAGCGACAACCATTCTTATAGAAAACTTTACTGGTTTTGCACTTCTATATAATGAAGGGGAAAACAGAATGATCACTTAATTGTATTATTGACATAATACAGGTGAAGATATAATTATTGCCATTAAGGTGTAACATGAAAGTTAGAAATTCATTAAAATCTCTTAGAGATAGACATAGAGACAATCGACTTATAAGAAGAAAAGGTCGTCATTATGTGATTAATAAAACTAATAAGAGATTTAAAGCTAGGCAAGGGTAATTAATCTACTTTTATTACTCTAATCAAGTTTGTTGTACCAAGTTTCTTTAAAGGTAATCCAGCTGTAATTACCATCTTTTCACCTACTTTTATAATTTTTTCTTTTTTAGAATAAGTTTTGGTCATTTTGATCATCTCTTCCAGATTATTAGCATCTTTTTGAACAATGCATTTTACTCCCCAAACTAAAGTAAGTTTTCTTGCAGTCTTTATTATAGGCGTAACAGTTAAAATCATTTGTTTTGGCCTAACCCTTGAGACCTTAATCCCTGTTGAGCCAGACTCTGTATAACAAACAATTATAGGAGAGTTTAATTCTTTAGCTAATGATCTCGCAGCTGTTGCTATCGCATCAGGAGTACTATCTGGTGTTTCTTCAAGTTGAGCTGATAAAATTGATGAGTAATTTGGATTTTTTTCTACACTATGTGCGATTTTATCCATCATCTTTACTGCTAATTCAGGGTTATCTCCTATAGCAGATTCAGCTGACAACATAACTGCATCCGATCCTTCAAAAACTGCTGTAGCAACATCAGATACTTCAGCGCGAGTTGGTGTTTTTGAAATTATCATAGATTCAAGCATTTGAGTTGATACAATTACAGGTTTTCCTTGAATTCTTGCTTCCCTAATTATCCTTTTTTGCCAACCAGGAACATCTTGAATAGGAAGCTCAACTCCAAGATCCCCTCTTGCTATCATAAGTCCATCAGCTAATTTGGTAATTTTATTTATATGATTTAAGGCTGTAGGTTTTTCAATTTTTGCCATTATAGAGACATTTCTTTTGCAAATTTTTCTTAAGTCTTTGACATCTTCAGGTGATTGTATAAATGAAAGTGCAATCCAATCGACACCAAGCTCTATACCTTTTTTAACATTTTTCTTATCCGATAATGTTAATGCTGAGCTTTTTAAAACTGTTTTAGGTAAATTTAGACCTTTTTTGCTTTTTAACATTCCTTCTAAAATAACTTTTGTTTCAATTATATTTTTTGAAACTTTTAATACCTTTAGTTTTATTTTACCGTCATCTATAAATATTGGATGATTTACTTTAATGCTTTGGAAGACTTTCTTTTCTGGTAATGGAATTTCATTTGATTTTGAACTTTTACTTTTATTTATTAATAATATCTTTTGACCTTTTTTAAGTATTATATTGTTTCTTTCTATGTCACCTATCCTTAATTTAGGTCCTTGTAGGTCAATTAATATACCAATTGGTTTTTTTAATTTCTTTTCTACTTTCCTTATATTCTCAACATATTTTTTGAGTTGAGACTCATTTGTGTGTGAACAATTAATTCTAAAAGCATCAGCGCCACTTAAAACAAGTTTTTCAATTTTAGTTATTTTTTCCGAAGAGGGCCCTATAGTTGCAAGAATTTTAGTTTTTCTATAATTTTTAATCATTAATAATGCATATAGAGCGCTTTTATTAAAATTAAAACTTATTTAATAAAGAATTATTTTAAAATGAATAAAGAAAAAGAAAACATAATAAAAAAATATGGCAGTTCCCAAGATTATTTGGTTATTTGTGATCACTCATCCAATAATATACCTTTACGATATCAGAATTTAGGTATTTCTGAAAAAGATCTAGAAAGCCATAGAGCCTATGATATCGGAGCTTCTGATGTTGCTAGTCAATTATCAGAGCTATTAGATTGTAGTCTTGTTATGGCTAATTTTTCTAGATTATTAATTGATCCTAATAGAGGTAAAGATGATCCCACGTTAATACCTAAAATTTCAGAAGGTAAGATTATTAAAGGAAATATGAATATTTCTATTTCTGAAAATGATGTAGATAGGAATGAACGTATCCTGCAATTTTATTTACCATATCATAAGCAAATAAATAGATTCATAAATAATTTATTAGATAATGGACGAATACCTAAAATATTATCTATCCATAGCTTCACTCCGATTTGGAAAGGAAAGAAAAGAGAAATTGATGTTGGTATTTTATGGGATAAAGATGATCGGTTGTCTAAAATTTTTCTTAATTCTTTAAAAAATATAAAGTTGGGTGATAACAAACCATACAGTGGAAGATTAAAGAATGATACATTATACAAACATGCTACTAGTCATGGTATTCCCCATGTTCTTATTGAGATTCGTCAAGATTTATTAAAAAAAGAGAAAGATAAGTTGCAGTGGGCAAAAAAAATTAATAATGTCTTAAAAGAAAATGAGCAAACCATAAAATCATTTTCACTAAAGAAATATGGCTCTTATACTTTTTAGGGAGAACAAGATGTCTAATGATTTAAATAAAATTGAAGCTGCAGTTTTTAGAAGAGTAATTGATCATTTTAGAGAAAATACTGAAGTTCAAAATATTGATGTTATGGAAACTGCTGGATTCTGTAGAAATTGTTTATCAAGATGGTATCGTGAGGAAGCTAAAGATTTAGGTATCGAAATAACTGAGGATGCATCAAAAGAAATTATTTATGGAATGCCCTATAAAGAATGGAAAGAAAAATTTCAAAAATAATTCATTATTAAGTTTTTCATAATAAAAAAAATACTAGAAATCATAGACTTAATATCGTAACACTGTGTTTTAAAAATTTAGAAATTAAATATGATTATATCAGCACTAAAAGAAAGAAATCATCAAGAAAAAAGAGTCGCTATAGTTCCAGATGTAGCTAAAAAGCTTGTTAATGATGGTCATCAAGTTCTTATTGAGGCGGGAGCTGGAGAGCAAAGTTTTTTTTCAGATCAATCTTATAAAGAGTCTGGAGCTGAGATATTAAACTTGGATGATATAGTTTCTAAAACAGATATATTATTGGTAGTTGATCTTCCGTCAGATGAAATTTTATCCAAAGTAAAAGAAAATTCAAATATAATTGGTCTTTTAAACCCATATGATAATAAAGATAATTTTGTAAACTTTAAGAGCAAATCTATTTCTGCTTTTTCAATGGAAT
>CEVU01025493.1_pt1 | contig 19799 bp, 22 predicted proteins | sample 427081 | NCBI WGS metagenome assembly CEVU01 (sample SAMEA2623868, study PRJEB7988) | marine metagenome | biome: marine biome (ENVO:00000447); feature: deep chlorophyll maximum layer (ENVO:xxxxxxxx); material: "saline water (ENVO:00002010), including plankton (ENVO:xxxxxxxx)" | depth 80 m | reverse complement strand
ATAAATTTCTTCTAACCTATTTAGACAGATACAAATAAGTATCTATAGAAATATCTTCTGTGTTATCCGATCTATGTCTGTAAACTTACCAGTATTTAATATTGGAGCCACAAGTATATCGGAAGGAAGTATCACTGCTCTGTTGTATTTCATTCCAAATGTGAACTCTCTCGTCCATGTAAACTTTGATTCATAGATATCTTTTATGATATCAAACTTACCTTTGTCAGCGTACATATTCTTCACATCTTCAACTATAGATGTTTTGCCTGCAAAGTTCCAGACATTGATCCCACCAAAACATTCTTTTGTTCTGTTTAAGAAAATATCTACTGTAAATTGAAAAGGCGATGGGTTGTGTTCATAATAACACTGAAATGGCAATAACCTTAGAGGTTCTTCAATGATTGATTGTTCATTTATATAATCAACCAAGAGCCACATATGAGACATAGCGGTACTTCTTGATGTTTTATCTGTCTTTCTACCCCAAAATTCTTCGTTGTCTGTCAGTTCTTCCAATAAGAGTTCTAAGTTTTTTCTTACTTCTCCTGTCTCATATGCAGCTCTAGATCCAGTGTGATGATTGACAAAGTTTACATCTTTACTTCGAGGTAACTTTATAGCCAAGTCTCTAACAGCATCAGGATTTTCATACAAATTATCAATGACTATAGCACATCTTCCGTCAGGGCCTATATCATTGACGGCTGTTATTTCCATTTGTGGATTCAATTCAAACATTTTTATTTTTATCTTCCACTAATTGTTCAACTTCTGTTGCAACCTTATCCATTACCTCTCTTACATCTGTTCCAGATCCAGAGGAATGATAATAGTCTTGCCCTTTCGGGGCGTAATGTCTGGTGTGTAGTGTCCAATGCCACTGCTTTACACCTTTAGAATACCAAAATTGTAAACGCATAAAGTTTTATTTTATATATGGAGGGGGCAGAGCCCCCAAGGCCAGTTGGTTAACAAGGTCTGACCAAACCCCGATCACCCCTTAGGCAGTGACGAGTTCGTCAGTGCGGGCAAGTTTCTCTGTGAAAACACGAGAGAACGCTACGATGTTATTCGCAGCAGTGTCAGATGATTTTGCATCTGTGGTTTGCTCTCCGAGCAGGTTTTCAGTCATGCTCCGTATACCCTGTCGAAATCCTTGGCACCCCCTTGGTGGAGGTGAGGGGAATTGAACCCCTGTCCAGAATGTCGGTCACACCACCTACATGGCTTTTTTAAAGTCGTCCATCAGGACTTAACAGTTGGTTTCTCGTTTAAAACTTTTGCTCCTGTCTGTTTAGCAATATATGCTGCAAGTTCTGGAGTCTCTTCCCATTCCCATATCTGATTATGTTGTGGGTTCTTCTTTGTTATCGTGTGTGTGCGTTTTACCATTTTCAACCTCCTCGGATAGTAGTGCGATTTCATGTTCAAGTCCAATGATTCTGAGTTCTGCATCATTGGCAGACCTCTCAAGGGCTCTAACTTTGGTACTCAAGTTTGCAATTTCTACTCCAAAAGCATTTATATTCTGAAGTAGTAACTCATTACCAAAGGCTTGTGGATTTCCCTGTTCTGCATAAGCAGTATCTTGTACCTTTTCACATTCGGCAAGATACTGTTCTTTGGTCATTCTGTTTTCTTTTGCCATTACTGATATTCCATGTAAATGTTACCTGATATTGTAGTTCCTTCTACTCCACTATTTACCATGTGAAATAGGAAGGATGGAAATATAATTATACTTCCTGGCCCTAAATTTGGTTTGTAATCTAGGGGAAATTGTGCTACCTGATTGCCTATTTGATTCTGAATATCCTTGATCGAAGGATTTAGAAATGAAGTCTTTGAATATCTATCAACATAAATTACAAAACTCCATTGACAATTAGGGTGTATGTGAACATCTTGATAATCGTTTTTACCATAGACATTTTTCCATACATGGCCAAATCTAGGATTAGCTCCCATACATTCGCCAGGATATAGGTTTCTGTTCACTACCTCAGACAAGTACTCCCAAGTATCTTTGGGAACAGACTTTGGATCTTGTTTACCGAATGTGGTGGGTGTCTGTGAATCCCATGTCTTTTCTAATTCTATATCAGGAAGTACTATTTTGTCAAGATCAACTTCATCTTCAAAAATAGGTATGGCGAAAATTTCTTTCTTCATTTTGGAGGTAGTGGCACTTTTCTCATAGTTTTATATACAAGACTAGATCTTAGTCCTCTATATGATTCATTTGGTGGATTACCATGATGTTCTATATTTCCTTTGAATAGTATTACTCTGCCTGGAGCAGGGTCTATTCCATACCATTCATTATCTAATTTATACATCAACTGTCCTCCCCAAGAAGAATCCCATTCTTTATTTACATAGTAACAAAAACTTATGCCATTGTCACATTCACAATCTTTATGTGGAGTTGTGTTATGAATCCATTGTTGCCCATTTACTAGAATTTCACCCATTTCCACTTCAAAAGGCAAACTACTCATAACAGCACTGTAGATCATCTTAAAACAAGAATCATTGGCATGAGGGGATTTAGGTGGGAATATTGATTGTTTTAAGGCTCCTACCTCAGGCCAGTCTGGATCTGAACCAATATCATGGCCATCCTCTGGATATCCACTAGTATGTCCATAATACCACCCATAACTATTCATTATAGTCTCATGAACATAGTGTATAAACCAGCCAGGAAATAAATTATCTACAACGTAAACTTCATCCTTACTTAGATCATACTGTGACCAATCTAATCTTTCTGTCCAACAATCAATGTGTATCATAGTTAGTAAAGCCAGTCTTCATACTCACCTTCTGAATCCCATGTAGCTAGTTCACTCTCTGTCAATTGTTTTCTTATATCATCATGTAATCTCTCTTGTGCTTCTTGTTGTCCTAACTTATTGGCACTAGGTAGTCCTTGCTGGCCAGGTAATTCACCTTCACGCTCAGCAGTAACATCTACAATATGTGGTGGTAATGGTTTGGGAGCATCTATGCGTTTATATGTAAATCCCTCACCTTCATGTAACTCTAAAGTTCTGATCGCATATTTTTCATGGCTGCAATCACAATATTTTTGGCCTAGTCCATCATAACAAGACCAATATGGGTAGTGTATCATAATGATATTTTAGTATAATGTTGAATAAATGTCAACCAAGTATGTCTTCCCAATCAAAATCCTCAATCAATTCTGCTTGTCCTAATTGTCTTGACGCTTTGTTACTGTTAAATCCCAGTCCTTGCATGAGTCCCCATGCAGTAGTTTCGTCCTCATCCCTCACTTGCCTCATTGAATCTGCACCATTTATATAGTGGTTTATGATGGGTGTATTTTGTTGAATTATACTATTCATTTCATCTTCAGCAGTAGCAATGGCAGAGTCATAAGTTCCACAATCACTTGGAATATTTCCGCCTGGAGGGTTTCCTGTATATCCTACACCAGCACCAACTGTTGCACCCACACCCACAATAATTCTCTGTCCTAAAGTTGCATGTGTGGTAGTTACATCTCCATCAGCATCTCTTCTTGATATGGTAGGCCACTGAGTAGTACCAACATAATATTCTACTCTACCAGCACCTACAAGTGGTTCTGGATCGTTTCTAACTTCGTGCCAGTTAGCGATGATATTTGGATCTCCATTATTAATTAATTCTAGTTTATGTCCTCTTCCTATATTGTTACCCTGAGCTATACCTATCTCAACTGGGTCTATTGGATTTTTACTAGAGTCAAATACAATGTCTGCAGCATCCTGTCTAATTACTATGAATGAACTGTTGATGCCTGGAGCAGATGGTTCTGCACTTAAATTTGCAAAGTAGTATGATGATACCATACCAACATGGAAAGTATGTCCAATGGTGGAAGCTATACTAGAAATTACTGCATTACTTAGACTTATAAAATCTAAAACGACCTCAGCACCTGTGGTGATACCAGCATCATTAATAAAACTAACTATACCAACAGCAGTTCCAAACCCAGTAATAGTAGTACCAGTAGCAACTATTCCAGCACCACTCTTAAATTCATCCCCATATACCTCATCGCCAATATTAAAATTAGTTATTATTCCTATCTTTTGATCTGCGTAAATTTTATTATCAGAGGTTGTACAGAATCCGCTAACTGGATAATTATATGCGGCATACTGAGTTATTCCAACTCCTGTAACAGAGGTTCCAGCACCAGCCAAAAATATACTCGGAGTATCCAAATCATCTGTAATAAAATCTCCTGTCTGAATGCCAGCGTTTGCACCAGCAACAGTTACAGTTTCACCAGATGTATTAATAAATGTTGTGAGGCCAACTAACTCTGCGGCATTTTCATCCTTAATTATTAAAGCTGTACTACCCAAATTGGCATCAGCAGTATTGATAATCTCTACTACATTTGATCCATAATCTCTATTTTTAGGAAACTTATAAAACTTTGCTCCATAGTATCCTAGAAATCTAAATGTACTTGGATCTTTTATTACTTGATATATTTTTACTTCTTGGTTATTATTACCATAGATATTCATAGTACCAGAGTCTACCTGTGACCATACTAAGTCACTTCTACATCCATGAGATATTCTTGCCAAATATGCCTGTTGTACGGCAGTAATCTTTTGATTGATTGGAGGTAAAAGTGGTTGAATTTTATTATCAATTTTATTGATTACTTCGTCATATTCATCAATTACTACGTCAATTAAGGCTAACTGTTCTGTAAGGGCAGTCGATTCTGTTTTAGTTTGTTCTCTTGCTTCTCTTAATCTTTTAGCAATGTCTTGTGGGTCTACTGTCATTCTTCAGCTCCTTCATATTCTACAACTAATTTTTTAACATCCTTACGTTCAGCATGGACTATGTAACTACAATGAATTGTCTGTACATTGAAACCATGAGGGTTTACAAGTATGCACGTTTTTTCCTTCATTCTAGCTATAGAATAACATAAATTTTGATGAGATCCAATTGGTGTTAACTGAACTGTTATAGTTCTATCATCTACAAGATCTTTCCAGTAGTCAGGAAGTTCAATCTCGTTAGTTCCTTGTAACACTCCTCTGACATACACACCTATCTCTGGGCCTTCTAAACAAGCATGAGCAAGGCGATGGGGAAATTCTTTTGATGGGTGTGGTATATCAAACTTTTTAAATGGTGCAGCAACAGTACCAAATGCTCCATGACCAGCACTTATACTAGTGAAACTTGCTCTGCTTGCACCAACGACAGGGCCAGCAACTGCGATTCCAGACGAAACAATTAACTTTCCGTTGACAGTTACGAGTCCATTAAATGTTGATGGTGCGTTCCCTAAGTTTAAAGCATTCTTAGTATTGACACCGTTAGTTATACTTGCAGAGTTTCTAATTGTAACTCCAAACTTGGTACACAAACCTGTAAAGTTACTAACTGCAATAACATTTAAGACACCAAAGTAATTAGATATACCATGAACCTGTAAAGATAAGGGCGATGGTATATTCATAGGAGGCCCTATCATCACCGTAGCGAGAGGAACGCCTGGGTTGGGAACTAATCCAAAGTAAACTGGGCCATTGGCAACCAATGTGCCTGGGAACACCTTTGGTATGCCTGGAAGAAAAGATAGATCCAATGCTCCGATGACTTGTTTGTCACCGACCATTGATATTGAACATTGTGCTGGCATTATAGGAAATCCTTAAATCTACCGAAGGCTTTTATTATTGCCCCTAAGAAACCACCCTTGATTGCATCAGTTGAAGTTCCAGTTTCATTACCAGCACCACCCTCTGATTCCACAAAGTTTGCACCCTGAGATAATCTTTGGGTAGCTAATATATTAGTATTAGTTCCTTTCAGATTTAAAACAGCGCAGTCCAAACTTATATGTTTGTCCGAAACTAAAGTTAGTTCATCACTAGCGTTAAATCTTATGTTTCTGCCTTTCAGTAATATGTCACCATCTTGTGCTTCTATAATTATATTACCAGTGGAAGCACAAATAATTTTTGCTGGTTGATTTTCTTTTTGTTCTCCACGTTTACCAACACCCACAGTTTCATATGAACATCCGTTTGTGACTAATCGGTGTAATCCATTCTTATACCATGCGATGCCTTGACCTTCATCAGTAAACATAGTGTAGTCTGTAACTTCGTTTTTTAATTCACCATCAGTTAATGTGATTCCAGAGGTAACTCTAAATCCTAGTTTATTTTCCGTGGTAAATTTTGAACTCGGTTTTTGTATATTATCGTCAGCCATTAGTATCCTCCTCCATAGCCACCGCCACCGCTGGATCCTCCGCCCCCACTTGATCCAGTAGACCCAGTATTATTAGTATCATCAGTAGGAGGAGTAGTGTTAGATTGTTGATTTGTTTGCTGAGTTTGATCCATTGAAGTAGTATTACTTGTGTCAGGCTGAACTGTGGTGTCGGAAACATTTGTCTGTGATAATGTAGATTGTTCTATTGCAGATTGTTCTGCTGGAGTATACGTTACAGGTGCAGATAGTCCTAGACTTTCTTCTTTTGTATTATATATTGTAGCATGAGGAGTGGATACATGTGCAGCTCCAACCATTCTAACACCTGTTGATGGGTGAACGTGGAAAGGCCCATAATAAGGATTACCATTTACCCAACCAACTTGAACTTTGGGTAAACTATACACACAATCCACAACATTAACAACAAGCATACCAGAACTAGGTGTCTCCCCAATATCTGAAACATAATCAGGACTATATGATATTACAGGAATTAATTCTGCACCCAGACCTGTAGTGGTATTTAAAGTTACATCTGGACTTATGTTATGTTTATCTGAACAATTTATATTTTGAACCCCAACAATTGATCCAGCAGGCGTCAACACAAAATCAAACCTACATTGACCTACCATACCATAATCGCCAGGAGTATATCCAAATCCAGGCTTGACTGCGATCAAAGAAGTGACAATACCTACGGCCTGACTACCTATTCCAGAAACACCTCTAGTAGTGAAATTATATGTGTCCGTTCTTGCGATACCAGCGAACATATTATCATTCAAGTCTTTAAATGAACCTTCTGACATTGAAACAAAGTATTCTGTGTTAGATTTTAAATCTTTCTTAGGATCAATTTGTATAATTCTGTCAGACAAGAAAGTTATACTAGGATCTTTTACATTTATTCTTTCATGAACAATGTTGGTTGTTTGTTCTGTTATAGAGATTTCTCCTACTCCCCTTACAATAGGTTCATTAAATGTGAGTGATAAAGAAACAGCAGTTTGCACTCCGACTGCATCATCAGAAGGAGTAGTGAATGTAATATACGGAGCAACAGTATCTAAATTAGTTCCATCATCACCATAACCACCTGTAATACCAATACCAGGCCCCTCTGTTACAGGATATTTTGGAGGAACTACGTTAGTTGATGGGCAATATCCAGAACCAGTGGAATACATGAAGATACCTACAACAGATCCATTACCATCCAAAATTGCCTCTGCTCTTGCACCGCCACCATGTCTAGTTTTATCAATAATGGTTATAGTTGGTCTAGTAGTGTAACCAAATCCTTTTTCTAATATCTCTAATGTCAATATACTTCCATCCACAGATGATACTATTGGAAGTAATGCAGCTGTTTTTGTTCCGTCACCACTAACCTCTACCTTTGGAGGTATACACTCACCCCATACAAATCCAGGCGGAACTCCTCTACCTAAATCATCTTGAGTTTTAGGATTATTTGTCTTCTCATTACAATCAAAGAATGCTTGTGCTTCATTACCTAAGATACTTAATAAGGAGAATTTATTATTAAAGTTTGGTGGATAATCTTCTTCAGCTAATTCGTTAAGTGTGACAAAAACATTGTTCAATCTCCAGTTTTTCTTTTTAGTCTCATCTGATTGTCGTATATAAGCTGTAAGTTGTTCTTTAGTGTCAGCAGTTACTGTAACACCTTCTGGAGAGTATTCTCCTATAGGAGTTTCTAGTATTCTGTTCATCTGGCCATCACTTAGGTTGTCAAATACAGATTTATTTGAAGCTGTGACCTCTATTGGAGCTTTCATTTTTTCAGAAGCATCTAAAATGTTTAACCAACTTGTAGGTGGCTTCTTGAAACCTTTTTCTCCCTGTATCCAATCATCATAATCCTTGCATTGTAGAGAGTCGCAAGCTAAGAATGATAATAACATATCAATGTAACTACTTACCTTTCCTAGTAAACCACCAATACCACCTATTGCCCCTGTTAACCAATCTAATCCACTCATTATTGGTCTTAGTAAACTACTAAGGCTATCGTTGATTGATCCCATGATCGCACCGACTGCCTGTTCGATAGCACATACAGTAGGATTCAATGCTTTACCGACCATCTCTTTGAACAAATCTTTAATACTGCCCAAAATATCGATACCTAACTTATCAAATATACAGAAGACAAAATCCATTATTCTCTTGAAGGCTTGAATAATAGGACTCTGTTGTGGTTCTGGCACTATTAGTGCAATAAAGTCTCTAAATCTTTTCCCCAAGAATTTTAAAACTTTATCTCTTAGATATCTAATTATTTTCTTTACTGCACCATTCACTATCCTAGAGACTTTCCCAATCATTTGTTGGATATCTACTACAGTGTTTCTGAAAGTATCAATATATTCACCAGCATATTCTGTCAAACCATTGATAGTTGTAAGAAAACTTCCTATTGCATGAGTTATATCACTGAAGGCATCGTTCTCACATGCATTACTGAAAGTGTGAGGGCCTAAACCTGTAGGATCAAAATTGTCTGATAGTGTTACGGTTGTATTACCTTCAAATCTTTTTGGATCAAGAGTGCTTGATATTCCAACTTTCTTACCAGCATTATTATTGAGACCTGTAGCATCTCCACCACTAGCAGGGGGATATGTAGTCTTTCCAGTAATAGTTCTACCAGTGAATATAGGTAGTTCCGATTTGCTTGTGTTGTCAGGGCCATGTGGTTCTGACGATTTCATACTTCTCGGTAAAGCACCAAAAATAACTGGTTGTTGTGCTTCTTCACCATCTAAAAAGAAACCAAAAACAGTCTCTCCACCAAGCATCTGATTACTTGATGCTATAGATCCTTGGCCAGCACCTTTAGATGCATCTACTAAAACGTGAGCCCAAGGCAATGCATCATCTGGCAACACTTCGTCATCGAAGGTATGGTATCCAATTATTCTGGTTTTACATCTAAATGCCCAACCTTCTTCTGGATCGGTAGATTCGTTACGCCAAACGTCTGGGTTAGCGACTCTGCCAATCCACCATATGAATCCATCTCTCCCAACAAAGTTGGTATTTAGTAGAGAGCTATCTAACATTAGTCGTCATAAACTAAGCATTCTGGTTCGTCAGGGTGCATATCACAAAATAGTTCTAAAGCATTGGGGTCATGATGATCTCCCGCTTCAATCTCTTCTTTATGATGTTCTGCATACTCTTCCAATTCATGCAGTTCTTCCTTAGCATGTCTGCGTGCTGCAGGGCTTGATAGAGGATCTTCTACTATCTTCTTGTCTTTTTCTATGTGTTTTTCTATTGATTCCATAAGTTTCTCCTAGTTGAGTCCGTAAGAATCTCGTATGAGATTCAACGAGGTTACGTTCCTTCCTTCACCTAATTCAAAGTGGTGCCTTACAGCACGAATTAAATAAATTCCACTGATCTCTGGATCTACCACTTTATCAGCAGCTTTAGTAGATGAGGCATCTGATGGGCCAACATCAGGAACTATGATGTTAACAAGACCACCTATTCTCAAATTCATATCAGCTGGTACAGTAATATTTAGCGACTGTTGGAAGAGCAGTGAATATCTGGTAAATGATTTTGCCATGTCGGCAGGGTTTCTACCAGAATCTTTTGCCTGTCCATCATCATCGGCTTCTAACGTAGGGTCTAACATACCATGATCACTAATTCTAACTAAAAGTCTTGATGGATTATCACCAAAAAATTTAGATTTAGGGATGGGTACATTTTCACCAGCAGTTGTCATGCCATCATTTTTATTTACTTGATCCTGTAGATTATGAATTTCGCCCCTTGTTACCCATGATAACGGATTTATAACCATTGTCAAGTTTGAATACAAACCAACTCTTAAATTTTTCTGTATATTTACAGCTTTATCAATATAAAAATCGAGTATCTTCCTTTGATTTGAAGAGTCCTCTGCCCTATCAATACTAGTGGAAAAAACATATGATAAAACATCTTTACCACTAGTTTCTTTATTTTCATTTACATATTGTTGTTCAGCACCAGCTACATCTAATAAACTGTCAATTGACTTAAACTTATAACCCTCATAGTCCTCAAAAAATAAGAATCCAGATGTCCCATCAACCTTTCCTTTCTTCACTGGTTGTGCTTTTGGCGATAACCAAGTACAAATATAAAATGGTTTTCGATTGTTACCCATGAATGTATAGGTATTAGATGTAGGGTCTACTTTTATTCTTTCTTTCTTTATAGCAAGTCCGTTCTTATCAGTTAATATATCCTCAATGTGAGCTTTAATTGTTGATCTGGGAAAATGTTTTACACATCTAGAACCTTCATTTCTCAGATTACCCATAGTGCTGAGAACTAAAGTATATGTAGCTTGACTTTCTGTTCTGTTGATATTTTCAATACCAGTGACAAATAAAGGATTGCCATTGAGATCACCAAAATCTAGAGTATCTTTAGGAGTTATAGCCACCTGTAGATCTACTCTTTCATATCCTCTCACACCCTTACTTTCCCCACCTTCAAGTTTAGAAAGAATATTATTAGTCTCAGATATATGTACATATACGGTTATAGATGGGGATAGAATGTCCTCAAAATAATCAACATGAACTACACTTTGATTTAAAGCATAGTCATGAGAATTTGTTTTTTCAAGATCCTCCAAGTTCACAGAACCAGCACTATCTGCTGGCGTAATAACACATCTTTTTATATCTACTTTATTGAGAGATGACATTATGAGGCACCTAGAGCGTGAATTTGATGAAGTTGAACCACAGCTAACCGATCAAATACTGGAACCACTTGGTTTCCGCCTGGTATCCTACTGACATTAGGAGGTGTGGGTACTCCTCCATTAACAGTTGTAGATGTTGCATCATTATTCACAAGAAAAACAGTCATACCTTCACCATCACCGAACATTTCTTCATTATAGTCTTCTACAGATGCCAATTCCTCTGCAACGTTAAATCCAGTTTTAATTTGCAATTTACTAATTTCCTCTGGAGTTGCTTCACCTTTTTTAATTTTATCAATTAACGATTTATTCTCTTTTAACACTCTCTTTAACTTGTTAGCATAATTAGGATCTGTAGCATAACCCTCACTTTGTAATTTATCTGCCACTTCGTTCGCATCTTTAGAATCTGTTTCCACACCAGTATAACCTTTATAATTTTTATACCATACTTTGACAAGATAATCCACTCCATCTTGAGGGGTATCAAAATTCAAAAATTGTGATTCAACTTTAGATTCACCATCAGCATCATACTCTGGAGATACTTTTGCAGTTGAATCTTGGTCAGGTAATGCTTTCAAGCCAAAGAAATTGTTCTTTCCACTTACATCATCTCCCGCCTTAGATTCTAGTTGATACTGTGCAACAACTGCTTCTGGAAATTCAGCACCAGCCTTTACAGCCATCTCATATATTATCTTTTTCCTTTCCTCTATAGGAAGATCTTGATCATATACGGCTTCTTTTTTTACAGGTTTTCCCATTACATTCTCTTGAGGTTTTACCTCATTATTTTGTACAACAGTTTTATTTTTTATGGTAGTGTTATCCTGTAGAAATACTTCTTTTATATTTGATACAGTTTGCACTTGATTACTCATATCAACTGCACCAGCTGGTTGTATTCCTGTAAAAAAGTTAAACACGTTACCTATTGCCTCTTTACCTTTATTGAGAGCTCCCTTGATCACATCCCTATTAAGTCCACTGAATACTTGACCTTTAGATAGTTTTTCAAACCGATCAACTAATTCTTTGAATCGTTGTTCATTGGTCTTTTCTACTTTCTTTTTCTTTTTCTCCTCTTTTTTCTCCTCTTCTTTCTCTTCTTGATCTTTTTCTTCACCCTTTTGTGGAATTTTAGGTTCTGGTTCAGTTACTTCTGGATCATCAACTTCGGGTTCTTTTATTTTATCAACATCACTACGTTTTTGTAAAGCCACCTTGTCATCTTTCTTAACAGCGCTCTTAACTGTATTCAATCCTTCATTTCTTTGATCATCTTCCTTCTTTAATTGTTCTTTCATCAACTGTTCGTCACCACCAAATCTCTCCTTCAACTCTGTCTCAGGATCTACTTCATCTGTTTTCGATCCCTTTGCAAGAAGGAAAGGTAACATAAAAACACTACCAGTTAGAACTCCAAGTCTATTGAATGAGTCTGGATCTTTCTTACCTTTACCTCTATCTTTAGCAAATTTCTCTGCCTTATCAATCTTAGAGTCAGATGGAGGATCATTTTTGAGCATGATTCTATCTAAGAAACCTGTAAATCTCTCTATCTTAGAGTTAGACTGATCTACAGACTTCTGAGCTTTCTGTTGAACTATTAAATTTGATACGGATGTGTTTCTAATCATTACAATCCATTGTTAGCGTCTATAATGTTCAACACTGCGTAAGTGCTAGGAATGTGCATGTTATTTGGATCAACTGCAGCCAGTATTGGGATTTGTTGACCAGACTGATTCATCTGTAATACATTTTTGTTTGCTTTTGTTTCTCTGCCTACAAGATCTCCACCACCTGTTACCAAAGGTAAAACCATTGGTTGGCCACCGTTAGTTTTTTTAACATTTTTAGCAACATCAGTAGCTACTGACTGTCTTTCATTTAGTTGAGAAAGATCCTGTTCTACTTTAGATGTAGTTACTTCTGATGGTACATTCAATTGAAGTTGTTGCATATCATCCATACTTCTTATCTCCTCTCCCATCACAGGGCCACCTAATATGGCGTTTACTCCAGTATCGAGTAATTTTTTAGCAAATTTTGTTGCTGGTAAGTTAAGAGTGAACTCAGTTGCCTGATCCTTTATACCCATTACCCTAGAGACAATATCTTTTCCTGTTAATCCCCTGTCACCACCGAGACCCACACTACCTTTTTCTCCTTTATCTCCTTTCAATCCTTTTCTAACAAGACCAAAGATATTCTGTATCACATTTTGCACAGGACTTCTTCCCTCTCCATCAAAGTCAGTAGTTCCCATAGTAAGTTGATCAGTAATTCCTTGTCCCATATCTTGAAACTTGGTATCACCTCTCTTATCAAAGTCAAATATACCACCTGTGAAAGTGTCTGCGACACCAGTAATTGCTCTCAACAATCCTTTAGGTTTCTGTTCCTCGGTAATATCTTCTTCTACTGTGGTTGGTTTTCTTGTAACTATAAATTTCCCATCATCGGTTATTTCGATTGTGGCATTTTCTACATCACCACCCATCGGAGTTTCTAATGATTTAGCAGTGGTCTCCTTTTTCGCTTCACCCTCTGGTGGTCGTACTGGTTCTTTAGGTTCTTGTCTCTTCTCAAGAAGAGTCATGATACCTTCAAGTTTATCAAGAGATTTAGCAAAAAGCTTATCCTCTTTTTTCTTCTTCTCCTTCTCCTTTCTTCCCTTAAATAATCCTTTTCCTCTTATAAAGTCAGATATTCCTTTTGTAGCTAGAACAACTCCACCAGTGATCGCACCAACTGTAGCAACTGCACCTAAAACTGGGCCAACAAATGGTGCTGCTAATGCTGCCACACCAATAGCACCAACAACTTTTAATATATTACCTACAGTTCTCATAAATCCACCGCCACTTTTACCACTGGCTAGGGCATCTACAAAACTTACAGCTAGTTTACTCGCTCTTTCAAGGAATGGTAACTGGTTCTTTGACATTTTATCAAGAGCAGAACCAAATCTATCTAACTCTCCAAGTCCACCAGAAAATATTGAATTAAATAAAGAATTAGGATCAGTTACTTTCTCTGTATCCTCTCTTACCTCTTGTTTTAGACTTGGAAGTATATTATTTGCTATATTCTTTACAACCTTACTGATCTTCGTTCCAGTAGGTATCTTTGTATCCTTTGTTATTGGTCTTATCTTATCAGGTGAATCTTTAAGTAATTTTTTACCTTTTACATTAACAATACCCTTTGTATCACCTTTCTTTATCCTGATTCTTTTTCCTCTGGGCAATAAACTAGTAGATCTTTTAAATTTACTAACTTTATTCGCAGCATTAGCTGTCGTGGCGCCACGTTTGAGAAATTTAGATGTCAGTACCCCTTTAGCCATTGTTTGCTTGTGCTTCTTTAGCTCTTTGTTTTAGTTGTTCTTCTTCAATATGTATTTTAAGTAAACCAACATACACATCTCTTTCCCAAGGAGGCATGTTTTCAATTTCTGATAGAGAATATTTATGGTATTGTATCAAAGCAAAATTGATTCGGAAGTATGTCTCAAGATCTACATGAGACATACTTAGGCGAAAAAATCCGATAGCCCCTCTAATACTATAGTATTTTCTTTATCAGTGTTAGGATTCACAACTTTGATTGTATGTTGTAATTTAGGCATAGTTTCAAAGAATTTTTCAATCTTTTGAAAATGTTCAGATGTCAAGGATTCGACCCATTCTTTCAATTCTTTTTTAGTACATTCAGATGCTGAAAACATCTCTTCATCATTATATACCATATCAATAGAAGATGCCACGATCTCAAATGATTTTTCGACAGCATCATCATCTTTTTTGTTGAAATTAGTTTCTATAAACTGATTCAATGAAGGATATTTCATCTTGACAGTGTAACCATCTGCTAATTCAACATCAACTGAATGATCTTCAGATTTAATAACTTCAATGTCATCAATACTAACACTCACAGGAACTTCTGTCACTCCATCATCACCACATGTAACAACAAGTTCGATAGTCTCTCCAACAGACTTAGCACGAATATTCAAAAATAAATATTCTATGTCAAAACTTGGTAGAGAATCAATCTTTACACCCCTTGTTAAAACACATTCTTTGAGAACTTGTTTAACAGCATTAGAAATTTGTTTTTGATCTTCTGTTTCAAGTGAGAGTATGAGAACTTTTTCTTCTCTTACTAAAAATGGTCGGTATTTTACGGTCTTTCCAGTTGAAGGCAATTTCAATTCATACTGAGCCGTAGTAATTTTTGGTAAAGGCATGATAAGTAATTATTCGTTATTATTTAGATGGGTTTTAGGAACTCAAAGTTGGGGGAGTTATTCCTAGTGGACTTGTAGCATCAATGTTATCTTTAGTTGTCTGTACCATGAAGTATCTATCGTAGGCAAAATCAACTGTCACTTTTAAAACTTGGCCAGCACCATAACTTAACTGTATATCCTGTATTGATATTGGAAATGCATTTACGAAGTTGTAACTTATCACATTCGGTTGATAACCCTCATGTTGCATTGAAGTTCCTGTGAAGAACTGATCGTCATAGTCCCTTCCCTCACTATCAGTAAAATTATCTCTAAATTTCCTACCAGTATTACCGAAGTTCACATCTCTTTCAAATTTAGTAATTTGAATATCTTTTTTATAATGATTTGGATATCTAAATCTATAAAATGCGTTTTTATCACCCGAAGTTGGATATCCTCCTCTTTCCGCAGAACCAGCAGTGTTTCCCTCTTGACCCATGTAAAGTGGATTCATAAAATTCATCCACTCTTGAAATAATCTAAGACTTTTATAATCATATGTCACATAAAAAGAAATAGCAATGTCAGTAAATGCTCTCTGTGTGGCAAATCTTTCTCTTATACCTTGTCTACTACCAACTTCTTGTACAACTTGCATACTTGTACCTGGCAATGATGCCTCACTTGCAAGTAATTCATATCTACTTGCTCCATAAGTTTTATCAAAACACCCAGCACTTGTTAACCATTGATTTAAGCTTGCGGCCACCTTCCTATCTTGTGAATTTTGATTAAGTTCATTCAGGTTTGATGTGCCATCAGCAGGAAATTGAGACGTTGGAGATGCGTTTTCTGAAGCAATCTGCATCGAAACCTTAAAATAATTAGATAAAGAGGGAGCTCCCAATGCCGTTTCAAAATTGAAGAGGCTCTGAGGATTATTTAAGTCAAATGTCTCTATATCAGTGCCCGCAGGCAATCTTCCTACTCTTTGAAAATATTTTTTAATACTATCTACCATCTAAATAAAGTTATGACTTACCATACTATGTATATGGCTTATAAAGGAAAATTTAAACCAAAACATACCAAAAAATATAAAGGCGATCCCACACAGATCATTTATCGTTCTCTTTGGGAAAAAAAGTTTATGGAATACTGTGATTTAACAGAAAATATAAGTCAATGGCAATCAGAAGAGTTTTGGATACCATATAAAAATCCTTTAGATAGAAAGATGCACAGATACTTCCCCGACTTTTTTATCAAGTATCAAGATTCAAATGGAAAGAAAAGATCTGTGGTAATTGAGGTAAAACCAAAAAAACAATGTAAAGCTCCACCTAAGAATCCTAAGAGGAGAAGTAAATCATGGGCTCATGATGTTCAAGCATGGGTTATAAATGAAGCAAAGTGGAAGGCAGCAGAACAATACTGTGCTGATAGAAAATATGAATTTAAAATTATGACCGAAGACGATTTAGGCATCTCACATGATCGTAGAAGATATTAAAGAACAAACTGGAGGTTATACAAAAAGTAGTGCTTGGTATGTCAATGCACTAGAGAGTGCTCTGGCTGATCTGCAAGTGGAGGATTCAGATACAATAGACACTGGTGGTATCACACTAGGATCTCTATTCTTTTTCTCATATAGTGTTGCATATCCAGAAAAGTATCCATTCTGGGATGTTCAACCATTAGCAGTAGCCCTAAGATTTGACGGAGATGGGTTCTTAGGATGCAATTTACATTACATCAATCCAGATTATCGTGATGCAGTTGCAGAAAGCTTACTAAATAGCGGTGGCGGGTCTGTAGTACCCAAAAATAGTATACACAAATACCTATTTTCTGGAATGGGCACTCTATATAAAGTACCTAAGACTGAAGATTGGGGCGGCATTTCATTACTTCCTACAGAAAGATTCATCAGTAAGTCAGGAAGAACATACCCTAAGAACAGAGCGTTTAACTGGAGAAAATAATGACTCAAGCAGAACCAATAACAAATGCAGGCGCTGGAGATGAGATAAATCCACTCAAATATGAAGTCATACAACATGTACAAGGTAAAAGTGCTACTGGTGGTCTTGCACAGGATACTTCTGGTGGAATCGTACAAAGTTATCGCCTATTCTATGATTCTGGGTCAGGAAATGCTCGAGTTTTACCTGTAGATAGAAACGGAAAAGTTATTCCAAATGCTGAACCAATTTATTCAAATGGTGTGTGGAATCTAGATTTGATGTTGCGTAATGATGGTAAAAGTTATTTCTTAGATGAAGAGGATAGAAAGAGAATTGATAACACTATTAAGAATGGGATAAAACAAACAATACAAACAACAGGGGGTGGCGATGAGGCTCCAGCATGGTTAGATGAAGGATCAGAAGACTACAAAACTGAAAAGAAATTAAACCCAAATACTCTTAAAGTAGAAACCGTTAACGTTGTAAGTTTTGATGAGGCTTCATTTTATAGTAAAAATGGTGATAGTTATGACCATAGTAAAAGTAGTCAAGGGATATTTAATATAGACAATGCAGTAGCGTTATCAAGTTATAATCCAAACATGTTTGGAGTAAACTCAGATCATAAGAAAAATAATTGGACAAAATGGCTTCACCCTACTAGAGACTTTGGAACATATCATAGTTTAGCTGATTATGATAGTGATAGTGATATCTTGTTTAAGAGAATTGTAAAGTATCCTATGGATATGATGAATAATATGGATCATATGTTCATTCAGTGTTATGGATATAACGCTCCATATGCAGATGCTTTGAATTCTGCTAATAGAAAGACCGCAATGGGAGACACTAACATTGGATTTGGTTTGCCGAGATCAACACCATTCAGAAAAAAATTAGGTGCTGGTATCAAACTACCAATGCCTAACAATATGATGGATGGAAACCCAAGAATGTGGGATGATGGCGAATTAAATAATGGATCTGCAACCGCAATTCAACAAACATCTACAAACCCCTTAAGAGCTTCACTATTTTTTGATAATATAGGCACAGGTAGTATCACTAGAAGAGCTGGGCAAGCAGTTGAAAGGATGCAAAGAGAAACAGGTAGAACAGCTATGACTGCAAATATGATAAGTCAGTTGTCTGGTAATATGGGATATGATATTCCACCAGAAGCAGTTCTTTCTAGAACTTTAGGTGTTGTAGCAAACTCAAATACAGAACTTCTATTTACTGGTGTGGCTCTAAGATCTTTTGAGTTTCAATGGCAAATGAGTCCTAGAGATGAATTAGAGGCCGCAAATGTAAGAATGATTATTCGTGCCTTCAAACAGTGGTCTGCTCCCAGAAAACTCGAAAAACTAGAAAGTGGTAGAAAAGATGTTGGTACTGCTGGAGGGCCATCATATTTCTTAGGCACACCCAATATATTCCGACTTAGGTACTTGACTAGGGACAAAAGGGATATTATGGGAGTAAATAAATTCAAACCGTGTGCTCTGACAGATATAAGTGTTAACTATGCTCCAGAGGGACAGTGGATGGCATATGAAGGTGGGATGCCAGTTTCTGTAGTGATGACTCTCAGATTTAATGAACTTGAACCTATATACAATACAGATTATCAACCAAACGTTGCTAAAGGAAGAGAATATGATGGTAGTGAAGGATCACTTGGAGATTTATTCCCTATTAGTTTCATCAGACAAGACTCACCTGGCAGCGCGGAGATAGGATACTAATGGCTTCATATTTTTCTTACTTCCCAGATATAGATTATGTCTCTAGAACTACAGATAGAAGTTCTAGTAATGAAACTATTAGGGTAAAAAATATCTTCAAAAGGCCAAAACTTCGTGATGATTTTGGGAGTGTCGCCACTGCGTTTAGTGACTATATGATTGTTGGAGATGAAAGACCAGATCAAACGGCAGAGGCGGCATATGGAGATCCTCGTTATGACTGGGTTATTCTAACAACAAATAACATTGTCAACTATCATGAGCAATGGCCTTTAAATTCTGTTGATTTCCAAAATTATATCATTGAAAAATATGGTAGTGAAAGTGCATTAGAAAATGTTCATCATTATGATACAGAATTATTCATGGATCAGAAAGCCAGATTAGTAGTTCCAGAAGGTCTTAGAGTAGATTCCAATTTTGATTGTAGTTATTTGGATGATACTCTTCAAGCAGAAATTAGCTTTGCTGGGGAAACTCTTAATGCAACATCAACAGTAGATAATGTAGGAACAGTTAAAGATGCAAATGGCGATCAGATACTAAGTAGTAATGTATTTGCAGTTTCTAACTATCAATATGAAGTTAATGAAAATGATGCAAAAAGAAGAATAAGAGTTCTGAAAAAAGATTACTTAGATGTATACCTAAGTGATATGAGGAGAATTATGAAATATAAACCTTCTAGCGACTATGTTACAAAGAGTTTAAAGAAAGTATTTAACCCAAGACTTAGTGGGTCATAAAAAAAGGGGTCGTGAGACCCCTTTCTTATTGTTTACTCTTCAGCG
>CEVU01006321.1_pt1 | contig 19814 bp, 11 predicted proteins | sample 427081 | NCBI WGS metagenome assembly CEVU01 (sample SAMEA2623868, study PRJEB7988) | marine metagenome | biome: marine biome (ENVO:00000447); feature: deep chlorophyll maximum layer (ENVO:xxxxxxxx); material: "saline water (ENVO:00002010), including plankton (ENVO:xxxxxxxx)" | depth 80 m | reverse complement strand
ATGAGTCCGGAGTGAACGTCACCTCGGCACCATATGGGGGATTACGTTCTAGCGTCTCCTTGATAATCGGTTCCAGAGCATCAGCGTCCACCCCTGGCGGTATCCTGAAGCTCAGCTTCAAGTCCGTATTTGTCCTGAGTACGTTACCCGCGACTTGGACCGGTGGCATTCCATCTGCTCCGATGACGCACAGGGAAGGTAGCCAGTTCATTCCAAGTATCATCTCAGGGACGCTGTCGGCTACGGGGGTGAGGGTATCCACGGTAGGGAACTGTTCCCAGACCGAGTCTCCTACCACTGAGGCGAGTGATTCTGCCTTTTCCCTCAACTCGGAGCCTACATCGGCATACATCTCCGGAATTAGTACTCTTCCGGTAGCTGAGTCCTCTACTCTGTCTAGCAGGGCCCTGGCAATCCTGAATGATGACGGTATCGAGCCACCTGAGTTGCCTGAGTGTATTCCCTCATGGGATACCTTGACCGAGAGAGTCCCAGATACTAGTCCCCGGAGTGCCTCAGTCATCCAAATATGGTCGTAGTCTGGACCTCCACTATCCATTACGACAATCATATCAGGGTTCCCGAGGTCTTCTTTTAGAGAATCCAGATAGGGAGGCAGGTCGAAGGATCCGGACTCCTCGCATGTTTCAATCAGGAAGGTGCATTTTGGGTGTGGGATTCCCGACTCCTGAAGGAGTCTGACCGAGGTCACGCAAAGATAGCCGCCATATCCGTCGTCGATAGATCCCCTGCCGTACAGCCATGGGTCTCTCCTAACCGGCTTCAGGGGATGGAGCCCTTCGGACCATAGCTCTGGCTTGGATGGCTGCTTGTCCAGGTGTGAGTAGAATACCACCTCTCCTTTGCCAGTTCCCTCTATGGTGACAAGGAGTACTGGTGATTTGCCATCGATGGTATGCTTCTGATAGCTCATCCCTGAAATTCCCTGATCGTCTAGCCATGCACTGAACAGATCGATTGTGGCATCCAACTCCCCCAGTGAATCCCACTTCGGTTCGAAGAGGGGAGAGAGGGCCTTGATCTCGATGAATTCCCCTAGTGAGGGCAATATAGAGCTCTCCCACAGCTCATCACTACGTTCCATCATCCGGTCTAGGGTCTCCGACATGGGCCTGTGTGGGGGCTTGCACAAATGGACTCTTCTGCCATGGGGTAGTGAGTTTTCCTAGGGGCAGTTTCCACAAGAGCAAGTATGCTCTGAGATTCTGGACTCTGGTTGTAAAGACATCTTAGCTGCACTAGACAGTAACTGATCCAATTTCTCGATCGTTTTCCTGAACATGTCTTCGGGGTACTCCACGACTCTCCCTGTAATGCCCACTAGGATGGCAGGCCTCAGTACCTTTCGATGAGGGAGGTTCCTCCTTTTCCGCTCCTCTTCTATGGTGGAGAGGGCCACGTAGTAGAGGGCTAGCTGCATACCATGGTGCTCTAGCATCTCTATTTCTGCATCGCACGCTGGCTCGATTTTGAAATTTCCATATGGCTCCATTAGTCCTTCTCTGACATCTGAGTTTACCCTGAAGGCCTCCTCGGTCTTGAGGTCTATTGGTCTGATTGCTCTTCCTTGCTCGGAGACCGTGCAGAGGACTAGGTCAATTACACCATCCATTTCTACTTCTGCCTCCTCTATCACAGATAGGGGCTCTGGGCCATCAGGGGTCCACCTGGACCTGACTATCGTGTCTATGGTCAACCTCCTTGACAGGTGGAATGGCATTTCGGTCCTCAGACCTTCAACCGTTTCCCCGTCGTTCTCTTTTCCTGATGTTAGGTCCCCGAGAGGGCCTTCCTTGATTCGGGATAGCATGGTCTGGGTTAGGGATCTGCACCCTTCCCTATCAGCCCCCGGTGGGAGCAGTTCATCGAGAACCTGGTTGATTATCGACACATCCTCGAGCTTGTCCGGAGTTATTTCCGTCCATGAATCGGGTAGGTTGGCATCGGCTAAGTCAGGAGGCCCTGGATTACCGAGGCCTATCTCGAAGGCCCTGTGTACTATGTTGCCCAGAGTTGCGGCGGTGACTCCCTTGGGGAGGTTTGGTGACTCCTCTTCCTCGGATTTAGAGGCGAAGATATCAGATTTCATAGCGGCTCTGGTCTCCAGCCAGTATCTTCGGCTGCACATCTGCAGGACTGGTATCCTGTGAGGAGCCACCCTGACTCTATTGGAGAGCTCTCTTCTAGGTGCTGGCATCGGGGGGACTTCCTTTCCGAGGGACCCTTGGGCTGCGTCATTTACCATCTCAATCCTCTGGAGGGGGGTTAGTGGGTTCGGGTGGTCATCGGCAGTGTCGAGGCAGTCAGGGTGGTGTATCAGTGCGAGACCGGGGAGCGTATTGGTGCCGAGGAACCCCCCAATCAGTGCACTCATTGGATTGATCAATCTATGTCCCCCATTGATGGTTCCCGAGTATGGCCCGAGCTTGTCTTTCTCTCTCAACCAAAATGAGTCGTCTTCATCGTCATGGCCAAATTCACTTCTTCTCCATGAGCCATGACGTAGAGACTCCAGCCACATCTGACCCAACTGGGGGATTGGGTTCGAGTATGTCCATGGTACGTACAATCCCTCTCCTGCTGGATTATTCCATTCTGTCCCTCTGGGGGAGCCTGAAATGATCAGCTTATTCTCAGCTCTTGTGGCAGCTACGTATAGGAGTCTTCTAGACTCTGCTTCCTTTCTTGCAGTGTGGGTCATTATGAGGTGTCTCCAAAGAGGAGAATGTGGGTGGTCCTTGCCCGTTTTCTTGATTGGCCATGGCTTGGGCCTCCCTCCAAACATCTCAGGTGTGACGATCATCCTGTTGGTGTACTCGTTCCTGAGGTTTGTCTGCCTTCCGGAGAAGACATCGGCGAGTATGACAACCTTTGATTCCAATCCCTTTGACCCATGTATGGTCATTATCCTGACTGCCTCATTCTGTTGAGGGGATGATGCTTCTAGTGCTGAGGAGTCGCTATCTTTGATTGCAGACACCCTATCCGCAATAATCGAGGGGTCTCCCCCGAACTCCCTCGATAGGGACTTGATCAGGGAAATGAATTCTTCAGCGTCTTGCCTGTCCCCAGGACTATTGTTGGCTACTAACAAATCAGAGTTGTCTATTGATTCCTCCAGAGCATCGATTATACGGCCAGATGGAGCGAGTTTTGCCCATCTGGATATTAGTTCCCTGAGGCGCTCATTGTCGGAAGTTTCAGCCAACCTAGTTATTAGGTTCTCATTTTCGACAGCTCCACTTAGTAAGTCCTGCAAACTGCTGTCATTCAGTCCGACTATGCTACTCCTGGCAACCCATGCAGCATTGTGCCTGGAGGTCGGACGAGCCAGGAACTGGAGTAGTCCGTTGAGGCAGTGAGCCACAGGCCTGTCCAGAAGGCCACCCTCCCTGTCTACCTGGGAAGTGACCCCTACGATGGACAGTTGTCGTACTATGGAGTCCCTCAAAGCACTCCTGCTCGGAAGGAGTATCATGATGTCCCCTGGGGAAACGGGATCCTCCTCCGGAAGTTGATTCCAGTTTCCCGATGGCCCCCTGACTCTGATGGGTTTCCCGTCGATGAGGTTCCTCACCCTCCTTGCAATAAGCAGGGACTGCCTTTCTATTGAGTTGGGGATCCCATCGGTGAATGGGTCTAGGGACGTAGTCAGGTCGACTGGCGGATCTTCTTTCCCGTCACTCATGACGGGGCATATCCACTCCAATGACCCCGGGTTTGCTTTTTTATTCGGACTCGGGAATAGTGGCTGGGGCGAGGCGTAGAAGTTTCCATCTGGCAGCCCCCTGTGCCTCTCAGAGAAAATGTCCTTCCACCATTCGTCCATTACTTCCAGGAGGCCTCCGTCCGTCCTGTAGTTTACTTTGAGCCTGATCAGTCCTCGCCGACGCAATCTTACCTCTTCTTGGTCGGGTTTTGGAAGGTGCTGGTCCGAAAGGTCAAAGGGTATCCATTCAATTAGATCAAGTCCTGCATTCTCAGCCATTCTTGATGCTTTGGTAAAGCCGGAGGAAACGGCATTCCTAGGGTCTCTACTCTCATCGGATCGCCTCAGTTCAGGACTCCGTGTTAACTCACTAACACTGGAGAATTCATGATCGTTGACAGACATCAGGTGATTGGAGTAATCCAAGAATCCTGCAACCTCGGCCTGTCTGAAGGCGTAGATGCTCTGCTTGACGTCACCCACGTAGCAGATAGTTGGCTGCCATTGGGTGTCTGGTGGCGACAGGTCACTGGAAAGTTGCTCCCTAGGCCCCCATAGTCTGGATAAGAGCCTCCATTGGAGAGGGGAGTTGTCCTGTGCCTCGTCGATGATGAATGCCCTGTATCTCCTTCTAATTTTCTTCAGTGTCGCCACCCTTCTCTCCAAGTCTTGTCTTATTGCGCCGAGTCTGCCGGATGACTCTGCAGCTAGTGATGGGGACTTCTCCAGTTTCTCGAGTTGGTTGAAGGCTGAGTGGATATGGTCGTCCCTCCATGGAGTCGATCCGAGTGAGTCGAGAGCCGAAATCAGCTGCTTGGGGTAGAATTTCTTGCATGCTTCAGGGCAATTCGCCAATAGCAGGTCACTCGTCAGACTCTGGATGTCACTGAAATCATCCACCTCATTAGTGTCCTTGATCTTCTTCAGTATTCCCTTGAATCCCAGATGTACCAGTCTCAAGTCGTTCAGATTCTGTGCCTCTCCATCTAGATTGAAATGGAAATCAGATGGCATTTTGCCGTCTGGGAGCCTTTCTGGTACCTCCTCGGGGAAGGATTCTGAGTATGGCTTTCTTTCTTCGGGCGAGCAAGGGGGGTTACGCGTGTCCAATAGCATTGCAAGTTGTGCGTAATGCAGGACGATGCTGCCGTTCTCGGTGGCATACCATCCATTCAGTCTGTCGTATATTTCATCCATCTCCGATCTGAGTCTCTCCTTGGTAGATTTATCGGATATCCTGCCAATGGTTTCTATTCCCCTGGGCCAGTTTGAGTCGTTGGGAAGGGTCTTAGCGACGCCGGGGAATATTTTCGGAGGGTCATTACCCGGCCTCTTTAGTAGAGATGCTCTGGAAGCCGTGCATTGCAGATGATGGCTGATCCACACAAGTTGCTCCCAGGGGTCAGACGGTCGTGACTTCGACAGGCTATCCATGCATGCCATCCTAGATTCTGCTGGCCACCCTTGTGGGGCGAAGTGGGTGGTGTTCCTTTTGATAAGCTCGCAGAAGTCTGTAGTAACTCCTTGTAGTTCGAGAAATACGTGTTCTATCCTTTTCGGGTCAATGGACGACATTATTCTACTGAGGAGGAGTTCTCCGTCTATCTCTCCTTCATTGTCGGAGATGGTCCGTACTCCCTCATCTATGAAGACCGAGTTTCTGACTAGTCCTCTCAGGATCCTGGAAGCGGTCCACCTTCCATGGTACATCCTCGCTATCCGATCCCTGGCTTCTAGTACCTTCTCAACAATTTCTCCATCCACTCCTGCATCTACAGCATCCCCTATTCTGGACCTCGAGCTAGGTAGTCTCCAGAGGATGTTGATTGCCTCGTCTATAGCCAGTTCCCTAGCTGCATCCGATATCTTCTCCTGTGCGTACGCATCTGCGAGGATGTTCTTGAACGGGGAAACTAGCTGGTTGAAGAACGAGTCTATCGTTCCCACCGGTGCGTCCTCTAGTTGGGCTAGAAGCATCTCGGGGTCTCCGACATTAGCGACTCTTGATTCATCCGTGATGCTCAAGTCTTGAATCTTCGACCTGAGTCTGTCTTTCATCTCATCCGCGGCCTTGTTTGTGAAGGTCAGTAGGACCACTTCGCCCGGAAGAAGCCCGGACCATTTCCGGGGGTCGCTGATATCTGCAGGGGCTGAGATGTGCGTTCCCCCTCCGGGGCGCGGTGGCCTCTCGGGGATGGGTGTCAGCCTAGTCGCCCTCTGGTCACTGGATAGGTAGTGTTGAATTACCCTGTCAACAATCGTACTGGTCTTGCCGGTTCCTGCTCCTGCGTCGACTACTATGTGGGAGTCGATATTGAGTGCCAATCGCTGACCGGTATTCAGGAGCATCAGAAATCATCCTCCAATCTGACGTCACATGCACTCTTGACTGGGCAGTACCTGCAAGACGCTTTGGACGGGGTTGGGTGTACTTTCCCATGTGATGCGGATTGTGCTGTCTTCAGAGCGACCGAGAGGCGATGTGCCAACCATGCCCTGAATGGGTCGCTCTCACTGGCGGCGCTCTCGTCGGGGAATCTGAAAAGCTCGTGGGTTAATCTCGTCCTCTCCCCTATTGCCTCAGCACTGACAAAGCCTTCTGAGACCTCGATACGATGCTCAGAATCGTGTCCGAATAGGGATATTCCAGCTCCAACAACTAGGTCCCCTGGGTGATTGACCTCCCATGCTCTGGAATATATTGCCAACTGAAGTTCATCGAGGAGCCCTGTCCTATGTCTTTCCTCTGGTGTCTTCCCGATTGAGGTCTTCAGATCTCTTATGGCGACTAGTCTCCTAGGTTTCCAGCCTGAGCCGTGAATCCTCAGAGGTGCTACAGTGTCGCTTCCGTCCTCGTTCACCCAAATCAGACCCGTTTCGTCATGAGGAAGCAGATCTACCCGGTCTATCCATCCTCTGACAAGAATCGAGGGGACGTCTTTCATTTCGGGGATGTGAAGTTGCTTACTCAGAGATATCTCTGTTCCTGATTTATTCGGGCCTGAGATATCCCATTCGACTGCTATGGGCATTGCGCCGGAGACACTGAATTCGGAGGATATCATGGCTCCGATCCTACCTGAAACTGACTTTGGTTCCGGATTCGAAAGCCAGTCTCTCCAGTCCTCTTGGCTCATCCCTGACAGTTCTTTGCGCCAGTGTGTCGACGTGGCGTCTGTCCGTTCCAGCCAACGGGCCCTTGAGTCTAGGGACTCTAGTGCTGTTTTCATCAAGGATTCTCCTGTAATCCCAGATTTTTCTATGCTGATTGGGGATTCCCCTCTGAGTACCTCCTCCACGTCCCTCTCCTCTCCCATCTTCATCCCCAGTACTTCGTGAAGGATGTCGTAGTGAATATCATGCATCAAATCTCCATGGACTCTCTGGTCTAGATCTTCGGATTGGCTCTCGTCTTCCCTGGCTCTCAGTCCACTGGCCAGCCAACCCCTACGGGGGCATCTCGCCCACTCCTGCAGCCTGCTAGCAGACCATATCCTAACGTTCTGAATTGGGCCCCCCAGATGCCCGTTTCTGGCATCGGAAACTATTGATCCAGTGGCGTTTAGTGAAAGTGGACGAGGATCTATTGGTGGAAAAACTGGCCATCTATCCGAGCTCCTTGGCGTATGCTTGTTTCCCTCTTCGTCAGCATACTTACTCCCTGATTTGATGAGGAGATCTGTATCAATTGAGGTGAAGTGATTCAAAGCGGCGTCTGAGAAGTGTCCATCGGGACCTACATTGGTGGGCTGACGCGCCTCCCTATCCCTCTGAAGTTCCACGTCAAGAGGGATTGAAATTGAGTCGGGATTCAGAGGTGGTCTTTCAGGGGATATCATTCGGATTAATTGGGATCCTTCGGACTGTCTCTTGTCCCTGGGGCTTAAGGGGGCTTTCTCATCATACGCGTATACCTCTGGGTCTTCCACGAGATCAATGGTGATCTCCCTGATGGGTGCAGCTGCTGGCGTGGAGGAGTCGGTGCTGGGATCCAGGATTACTACCCTGGGCGAGCAATGGAGGATGTTGGAAAGGTAATGTCTAGCGTCCATGATTGGTCCCTCGGGACCCAGGAGATTTCTCGAGTGCCTCTCACTGTCGCCTAGGAATGCGAACTTAGGGACCTTCAATTTCCACGAAGAGCTTGAGGTGTTTGCCATGATCAGTAAGTCGGAGGAGCATCCCAACGTCATTGCCGGGCTCATTAGCCTGATTCTGCTTGTGTTCATGGGATTGTTTGAGATGGTTAAAGATCTGATCAAGTGGGACGTTTCATGGACCCACTCTGGACCTTTCTTGGCGGGGTCTGTTCCTAGGGTTGACTGGAGTTTTCTGAGGGACCTGTGCTCGGAGAGTATCCTCTGTACCACTATTGCAGGCGGAATTGAGTTGTCTTCGAGGGATGTTTTGTTACCTTGTTGAATCAGTATTTTACTGGCATTGTTGAGCCATTCGTCCGCATCCTTGGGGGGTTCATGGACTGGTAATTTTACCCCAGTGTGGCACCCTACGTAGATGTCTTCTCTTTCCAATAGTTCCCTGTCTTCCTTCCTCAAAAGGGGCTTCATAGAGCAGGAAAGTGAAAGCAGCCACCATTGTGTTGATTCCTTTGCTGGACCGTTATCATCGGACTTCGGTGGCACCCTAAGGGCATCTAACCAACTAGATAGCGCCCCCCTGCCTCCAAGAATGTGTTCTGTTCTAGAAAAGGTAGAAATTAATGCAGGATCGGCTACAGGGCTTATTTCAGGCGAAGAGGGATGTTCGAGTACTGCCTCGAAAGGACTGATGGAGACTTGCATCGAAAGGGTCCTGATGTCTTCCATGGAGAATGAGTTCGTTCCATGTCCGGAGTTGCATAGCTGGTGAAGCCAGAAGCCGGCTGGTGTGCTGATCAGTGGAGTTTCTCTGTCTTGGGTGGACAGGCCGATATTTCTCAGTAATCTTGTCCATTTTCCGATGCTGTCTTTCAGGGACGGGTCTACGATTATCACACTGCTGTTGTCATTTTTATCCAACTCTTCTTTGATGATGGAGAGTGCAGCATCGAATGAGTGGTCTTCGCTTTGGAGCATGACCCTGCGGAAAGATTGTGCCTCAGGGGCATCTTCAATTTCGTGGGTCGGGACCCACGGGGGGATATCAGAAGTGGAACTGATGGGCTTTTTGTCCTGAAGCTGGAAGCCATGATGCCCTAGTCTGAAACTTCCGGGGTTTGTGAGTTGATGAATGGGGCATATTTCTGATAGAGCGAGCAATATTCTGGCATGCGATTTGGGAAATGAAGGAGGGTGATCCAGAAAAATAATCCCATCAATATCCTTCAGAGTAAACGGGATATTGGTATTGGATAGGTTCGCTAGAATTCGAGTGGTGACGAAATCTGGATGAGTGCCGCCCAGCCTTTTCTCCAGATCGTGGAGGATCATGGAGAATGACTTGATTCCCGGGCCATCCCATGACCCTAGTGCATGTTCAAGGGCGAGGAAGCGATGTAGCTCAGACAGCGAGTTTGTTTTACCCCGCCCCCATGGCATATCAGGGAGTGGGTTGATGACTGGAAAGGAGAGTTTGGCAGCAGCGGAGGCGCAAGCTTCGTGGAGGACAACCTCGAATGCCGGACCCGTGGAAAGCCTCCTAGGGAGTCTCAGATCTGCTAGAAGTGCTGACTTCAGAGAGTCGATCGTGTGGTGGCCATTGCGGTCGAAGGCGAAGCCTAGTTCACTTATTCTATGCATTACCTCCCTTCGACTCTCCTCATTTGGGTAGATAATGAGGACCTTCGAAGGTCCCCCTGTTGATGTCGGTCGTGGGTCTATAGCCTGGTTAACGAGGTGTTCGAAAAGCCAATCTGGAATAGATCCGGGACTGGTCTCCTCGATTGATAGGGAACTCTCTCCGGTTGGCATTCGACTCCTCCGAGCGTATGCCATCCCGGGCAGGGGTTATTCAACCCAACTGATGGTCAGGAGAGAAGCTCGTAGTCATTAGTTGGTTCGACGTGGCACGAGTGCAGCGAGGCTACAGAGAAGTGCCGATATCCCTGCTGCAGGGAGCGGTGAACCGTCATTGGGGGTTTCTTGCTCCCAGTCTACTATGAGAACAACGGTCATGTCATCGCCATCCCAATTAGAAGGGGGGGTCAATGAGACAATCCCGTCCTCTCCTTCCAACTGTATTGACTCGCGCAAGACGTGCGAGTAGTGTTCGAGTCCATTCGAGCCATCTGGGTAGTAAGCTGTTTCCTCGACAAACATGATCCATGGAATCAATGAAAGGGCATGGCACTCGCCTTCACAATTGTAGGTAACTCCAGAAGTATTCCACGTTATCTCGATGCCTTGGTCTGGATTTTCTGGGATTGAAACCGACATTCCCAAATGCCCAGTGATAGGAGCGGAGGAGCCTTCGGAAATCGATGCTCTGAAGTCCTCTGTGATTGAGTCGGTTTTCGGCCGAGTACCAAAGTGCATTCTCTCGCCATCGATGATTGTAGTAGGCGCCAAGTGCGGTGCCCCTCCTACCTCGGTGACCGCATGGCCGTACATGGCCTCCCAGCGCTCCTCAGTGCTGTTACTGCCGAAAGGGTCGTTCACCTGGAACCAGTGGTCATGGTAGTGGATTAGTTCGACTTCAGATTCTCCGATTGCGTCCTCCATGTAACCCTCCGTTTTTACGCAGTTCAAGCACCAAGTAGCAGTATACACCTCGATTACCGTGGGGAGTTCGCTCACCTCTGAGGATACTGATGAAGAGTTTCCGTAGAGAGGGAGGGAGATTCCCCCTATTGTCCCCCCGTTGGAGTCTGTGGAGGTCCTTGCCTCGTCCCAGTCAACTTGAGTAGTCGCGCCGGAGACGAATGGAACCAATAAGAGGGAGGTCAACAAGACTGCTAGGGCGGTTCTCATGGTTTCTTGCGGGCGCCTATGATATTGAACGCTTGTGGGTCATTGTGCCTTATCGAATGCGTTGATCGCCCTGTCAATATCCTCGTCGGTGATATGCAGATGGGTTACTGCCCGGATCGAGGATTCGTCGATTGTGAGGGTGTCAACTCCTTGTTTGGAGAGTCTCGAGACGAGTCGGTCGGCTTCACCCTCTTCGCAGTTGATGTACACCATGTTAGTCTCAACTTGTTCAAGGTCGACAGAGAACGCGGGCATCTGCTCGACCGCCTCTGCGAGCCTCCTCGCCCTACTATGGTCCTCCGATAGCCTGTCTATGTTGTTGTCCAAAGCATAGTTTCCACCTGCGGCAATAATTCCTGCCTGCCTCATGCCACCACCGAACATTTTGCGCCATCGGTACGCTCGAGATATCATCTCCGAGGAGCCGGCCAGGACGCTTCCCACTGGGGCCCCGAGCCCCTTGCTAAGGCAGATTGAGACTGAGTCGTAGTCCCTGACGATCCGTGAGACGTCTTGGCCGGTAGCAACAGATGCGTTGAATATCCTAGCTCCATCTATGTGGGAGGTGCAGTCATTCTCCCTAGCAACCTCTGCAATAGCGTCCATGGTCTCCAAGGGGTAGCAAGTCCCGCCTCCCCTGTTAGCTGTATTCTCGACGCATATCATCGATCCGTTCGGGAAGTGCCCGAGGCTCCCGTCTACCTTCCTTACCGCCCTAGCCACATCGTCCGGATCCATAATTCCCTGGGTGCCTGGAACCAATGCAACAGAGACACCGGATAGAGCTGCGAAGCCCCCTCCTTCGTAGATGTAGATGTGGCTGTGTGACTCTGTAATTATCTCATCGCCGGGTTCGGTCTGGGCTCTGATTGCAGTGGCGTTCGACATAGTTCCCGAGGAGACGAACAGTGCTGACTCCTTGCCCAGCATTCGAGCAATCCTTTCCTGTAGCTCGATTACGGTTGGGTCGTCCCCTAGAACATCGTCACCGACCTTCGCGGAAGACATTGCTTCCCTCATTGCGGGAGTGGGTTGTGTGACTGTGTCGCTTCGGAGGTCGACTCTGTCGGAAGGGTAATCTCGCACGTCCAGAGCAGGAAAGCTATCCCATATCAACTAATTCAGTCGGATTGCCTCAGTGCGTAGCACTGAACTTTATGATAAAATACTAGATATTCCCCAAGATATCAGGTGTTGTAGAGAACACCGGCAAATAACAAAACATCGGTTTTTGACTGTTTTTGGCCTATTCAATAGGTTTCAATTATAAGATATGGGTCTTGTGGGCAACCGCTCACTAAGGTGAGGAGGAAAAAATATGGAAATGGACAACAGAGCAATGATGAATGAAGTTGGCGGTGCCTTTATGGTATCCTGGATGGTTCTCGCGGGAGCCGGACTAGGAAGCCTAGAGGGCGCTGTCCTACTAGCTGCAGCATGGATGGCAATAAGTGGAGCGCACATCCTGCCTGTTGTTACTTGGTGCCACATGATGACCGGTGACCTGAGTGACACAGACGGAATGATGGGTAACGCTATGCTACTCTTATCTCAGGTAGTCGGTGCCGCACTAGCGATCGCACTGATGACCGAGGCTGGAGCTATAGAGACCGGTTGGGCAGCAACAGCCTGGGAGGCCCCTGAGCTATGGGGAGCACTCGGGATGATTGCAGGTGGTGCAGTATTCTGGACCATCTACACCCGATGTGACGCATGGATGGCGGCCTTCTCGTTGATGGCGCTAGCCGGTGCAATGGGCGGAATGGACGCAGCGCACGAGATGGGAGCTTCGCTCCTAAGCGGCGCGGATGGCATCCAAGATGTCGCCCTAGACTGGATTGTCGATGGCCTACTAGTAGGTCTTGGCGCCAGAGTCGGCGTAATGGTCGACGACATGGTCTGAGATCGGTAAAACGATTGGTCAGAATAACGTAAGACGGACTGGGGGTTAACTCCCAGTCCGTCGAAACTCTAACATCCTCAGTGCTTCTACTTGACGAGCGGCAGACTGCTGGTTATCGCATCTATGGAACTCCTAGGGCCTGGTCCGAGACCAACCACGGTCACTGTGCCTGGTGGAATCTCAGTATGGCCTGCATCTTTCACCATGTGGGCTATCAGTCCGCTCTCGGCGGCTTCACCATATATCCTCTTCAGACCTTCCAAGTGAGGGGCGGCTACTACGATCTTGCGAGCCCCCCCACCTAGGTACCCCTTCAGAATCTTTGGCTCCCTAGAGCTGGCCTTGAGGATGCATTCGCTTACTGCGTGGCCGCACTGTGCTGCTAGCTTTCCCTTGGATAGGTTGAGGTCGGCTCTTGTGACCAAGACCATGGTCAGCTCAGGTTCTGGACGCGACAGCCTCTCTCACCACCGTTCTACTGAGATTGTGTCGGGACATCATCTCAGATAATGGAGCCGCTAGCCATGCGACGAAGAACACGTTTCCAGAAGCATGGAGAACGTCGAATGGTATTCCTGAGACGATGTACAATGGAAGCATCTCCGCCCCGAATGAGTGTAGAGCACTAAGCGAAACCGTCCAGTCAAACAGGAATGCAGCAACCACGGACAGGGCAGCGACTCTGGAGACTGAGATAGTGCCAGAAGGAGCCAGTCTCTCTGAGAGGAGCGCTCCTGATACCCCCACTAGGGACCAGGCAGCAGCCTGGTATAGTGTCCATATACCGTGACCAAGGAATAGATTCGAGACCAACGCAACTGAAGTTGCTAGAACTACGGACCTAGGAGCACCGTAGTGAATCCCTGCAAGCAGGACGACTACCGTGACTGGCTGTACATTCGGCAGGGGCTCTAGAAGGACCCTCCCTGAGACTGCGAATATCCCAAGTAGGAACAGCACTGCGACGTCATTTCCTGGATTCAAGCCCCTCTCGGCCTTCCACATAGACCAGCCAATAATGGCTAGGAGGAGGATGTTCATGATCAGGGTCTCGGCAGGAGACAGAGTCACTGCATGCGCGTCTAACATGGTTGCACCCTCACACACATGGGAGGATTAGTCTAATCATGATTTTGCTTCCCAATAGCTCACCATGTCATAATTGTCCAAGTTACTACGCTATCGCCATCAAGGGGAAGGTCACTGATTCCAACAGGTGCCAACTGGCCATTGTGGTAAAGTGCATAGTATGCTCCGGATGAGAAGTCCTCTGGGCACGGTGCTACATCGCATGGCTCGACGCCTCCGATGGAATCAATCTGAATGCCGAAGGAGAATTGCGTTGAGGTGTAGGCAAAGTCCCCTCCTGATGCCATTACCGCCTCGTCAAATAGATCAATTCCAGTCTCATAGCCAGAGAAGCCACCGACGCATGCTCCGGAGCCGTTCCAGTTGGAGTCGGTCATGAAATTCGTTCCGTCGCTGTCAATGTGGTGCCTTCCGCCACCATACCCCTCAGGTGCAATATCCTCTGGGAAATCGAAGCACACGACTTGCTTTCCTTCCCAGATATCAGGCAGGCCATAGTGGGGGTCTCCTTCATCATCAACTAACTCAGAGGTCATCCTAGCCCACTCAGTGGAAATAATCGAGGAGGATAGCAGGATCACGACTAGCCAAAGTGCTGAGAGTACCTTTAGTCTGTCTTCTTCCTTTATCTTGCTTCCAAGTGCTACGGAAGCCGCTATCATGACTATCAGGATGGAGACTATATCGGACATGGAAAACTAGTGGAGGGTCGAGGGTAATTTAACTATGCTAATATTCCGAACAGTCAGAAATAATAGATTCTACTCTAGCATCTCGGAGATCTTCTCTCTCAGGATCTTACTGACGACCTTACCGTCTGCAGAACCGCCCAATTTGCCCATCACTACCCCCATGAGTGGGCCTATTGCCCCTTGGCCTCTCTCCCTGATGAAGTCCTCCCGTTCCTTCATAACCTCGTCTACGGCTGTTTCCACTTCGTTGTCACCAGCAGGGGTGAATCCCCTCAATGATGCCTCGGATGTCATCCACTCCAGGAGGTGGTCCGTGTCCTCGGATTGGGCTTCTGCGACCAATGGAGAGACCCCCTCCCTTGTCATCACCCCCTTCTCCCTCAGATGGATGGCGACCTCTAGAGCTCTTATGTTGGATATTCCAAACTCAAGTAGGGCGCTCGCCCATGCCTTTGCAGGGACCTTGAGATCGCCCTCGGCCCCCTCGACTAGGAGGTCATCTAGTTCATTGTTCAGGATGGATTCCTTTTGATTCTGAGAAATATCGTAGGAGTCGATTCTTTCGGCCCTCTGAAGTGACGATAGGGGGAGGCTTTCGCATATCTCATCCCACTTCTTGGGGAGGATTTCCAGTACTGGAACATCGGTCTCCGGGTACATCCTTGCCCCTCCTGGGAGGGGGCGCATGGCGGTTGTGGTTCCGTCTTCGGGCTGGCCTTTCCTGATCACCACGTTTCGTACTTCCTGAGGGATCCTGTGGTAGGCCAACCTAGCCCTGCTCACCACTGATTCAAGGGCTAATTCTGCTTGCCATTGGGGGGCAATGCATATTGCGAAGGCATCGGCATCTGAGAGAGATAGTTCACGGATTATTGAGTCGACTTGGTCTTGACTGATCCCATATGCGGGAAGTTCGTCCGAGTGAAAGATACCTGCCACGCCCGCTAGTTTTGCAGCGCTTGCGAGCTCCCTACCGAGACGAGGGGCCTGGGCTCCTTCGGAGTCTTTTTCCTTTGACCCCATCTTTCCTGAGAATCCATTTAGGGGGACACAGAGGGCCTTCTCCCCCATTCCTAATGCTTCAATCACCCTTGTTGAGTCGCAACCAGATAGGGTTTCGGATACATCGTATATTTCCAGGGGAATTTTCGATTGCGCGGCCAGCGCGACTCTGTTCTCCACGGGTCTCTCTGTTTTTCTTCTATCCGATGGGAGCGGTGGGAGTCCAGCCTCCTCGCGAAGCTCATTTGCCAGCCTATACATATGCAGTTGTCTGGCCATCTCGAGTCGGATAATCTTGGGGATCCATTCGAGATCCTGGCACCCCTTTATCTCAACCCTGTCCCCACATGCGAGGCTTACGTTGAGATCCTGCCTGATTGATCCGAGTCCTCTTCTGACCCTGCGGGTGTCGCGCAGAAGAGTGCCTAGGGCCAGTGCAGTCTCCTTGGCATGCTCTGGTGAGGTGATATCCGGTTCTGTTGCGATTTCAACGAGGGGAACTCCTAATCTGTCGAGTGTGTAGGTTACCATCTCGCCGGTAGGAGTTTTACTGGAGTCAAGCTTTCTGGCTGAGTCCTCCTCTAGGCATATCACCGCTATTCTCACGTCTCCTGAGGGAGTCGATATTTTTCCGTTTGTGGATGCCAGGGTGGTTCTCTGAAAGCCACTAGTATTGGACCCGTCTACCACTGTCTTACGCATGGCCTGCATCGCAGGAACTGGCTTTGCATCCATCATTGCCGATATGGTTAGGACAACTTCGACCGCATCCTCATCATGTGCCAACGGGGGCGCATCATCCATCTCGATCAATCCTGAATTTGGAGACTGTATGTAAACGAATGAGCGGTTTCTCTTCTGTTCGAACCTGGCTGCTACATCTATACTCCCACTCTCGCCCTGAGAGGCCCTGAGTTTTCTCTTGGAAACGACCCATTCGGGAGGGACGTCATCCATTCCAAACTCGTAGAGCTCGCTTGGCATCCTAGAGTGCAGCTTGCCCGTGGCTAGTTGCTGGTGGATCTCAAGACCGCACATGAATCCTAGAGCGGCTGGGTCCAAAGTCGACGGAGCATGTACGTCACCCATGGGCTCCATGGTATCACCGGAACGGGCAGTTGCTCATAGGCTCAGCGGGCAAAGGAGTACGTGTCGTTCCTTGGCATGAACAATTCGCCCGACATCCTCATCTTGGATAGCGCCTCTTCGACTGTCTGCTCAGTGAGATCTCTCGCCCTGCATCTGTTGAGGATGTCAGTGAGCTCGGCTGTGCCATCTGTTTCCTGGCAAATGTCCCTTACTACTTGCCTAATGACGGTGTTTGCGTTCCTCTGACGATGAGGTACGCCCGAGTACAATTCGGAGTCGTCTTCTATTCCCGACTCGTCCCTCCAATGCTTGAATACCGCCAAAGCGACTGACGCATCGCGCTTAGTGGCGACTTGCCTGAGATGCATCCTAGCATGAGCTTCGGTAAGGCGTATCAGTGCCTCTAGTGCCCTAGCAGTGACAGGGACTGGAGCTTCGTCCGAGCCGTCCTCCCTTCCGTAAGATTGTCTCTCGCTAATGTAGTACTCGTGAATAGCGGTTTTGGCATCATCGTCTAAATCTGGATGGACGTGCCTCTTCGCGTAAGCGACATACTTCCTAAGGAAATCAAGAGTCAGGTGTTCGTGCCCGTCTACGCCAACTGAGTAGACCTGGTCTTTATCTGGCTCTGAAGGGTCTATTTCCATTGATTCCTCCATTTTTACCTCACTCATGGCGCTTGTCCTTGTATCCAAGATATGCTTGGCTATCCTCGCGTCGTCCTCTGCCTTGACTTCGTCCCTTATCATCCATATAATATCAAATCTGGAGGCCAGAGGTGCGGGAAGACCAGTCTCCTCGTACATCCTTAGGACACTCTGATTCGGCCCCCTCCTCGAGAACCTGCCTTCCTTCGGATTCGCGGCCGCTAAAACCGCGCATCTTGCGGGTAGGGTAGCTGTGATTCCACCCTTGGCTACGTGAATCTGCTGCTGTTCCATTGCTGGATGGATAGCGCTCCTATCTTCCTTGGTAATCTTGTCAAACTCGTCGATCGCCGCCAGTCCTTTATCGGAGAGGGGGAGGACCCCTGCCTCCAGAGCAAATCTTCCATCCCCAAACGCGTCCTTCACTGCAGCGGCGGTGAGGCCGGCACCCGTGACTCCTCCTCCAGAGGCGAGTTTCCCCCTGGGGGCCAAATTGGACATGTAAGAAAGAAGCTGGGATTTTGCCACTCCAGGATCTCCCATCAGGAGTATGTGGATATCACCCCTAAGGTGGCTCTTGTCAGAGGTAGATCTCCTGACTCCGCCAAATAGCTGTAGTGCTAATGATCTCTTGACATGATTCATCACCCTAGTAGCGAAAATTGAGGGGGCTATCGATCTCTGCATAAGAGTCACTAGATCTTCCCTCTGGGATACTTCCATGATCACATCTCTGTCTTCCTCGTTGATCTTGATTTCAGTAAATGGGACGCTCTCGTGTTCTGAGCTTACCAGATGGTAAATGATATCGAACATTGGGGTCTTCTTTCTATTTTTTACCTCACTGTGTACGACAGGTATCACGTTTGCAGTTATCCTCTCTCCGGGAAGGTGCTTGTTGACCAGATCGCCCTCGACAAGGGTGATTCCCCTCCTTGGCTGTGCGCCGCTTGGAACGTTTTCTGGTAGCTCTTGGACCTCTAGCCATTGATTGTTGATCATTCTCGAGATGTTCATTACAAGTTTGAATCTTGTTTCCCTTGCCGATGATCCGCAGCCAGTTTCCGGAGGGCATTCGAGTGGCTCTTCCAACTCTCTTTCATTCTTCTGATCCACCTCTATGGTGCAACCACACTTCTGGCATATGAAAACTGCTCTATGGATTCTAGGTTTCAATTCTGACACTTTGGTTACTGAAACATCGACTCGCCTTAGTTTCTCAATGTCAGAGCTACCAATTTCTCTTAGTGGTCTACGACTGTCCCTCGGGAGGTCGGTGACCCTTACCATTGCATCCAGATCAACTCCTCTCTCCTTGCAGATGTCACTCAGGGTGGCGCTTCCGCTTCCCAGGATTTGCCTTGGCTCGTTGAGTATGTCCTCTGCGAAGTCAGGATCAAATCCCGTGAGGTCGTGGAATGACACTTCGACTACAGGGGTATGGGTTTGCTGGGATAATAGCAAAGTGATCTCCTTCTCCTTGGCCTGATTGAGGAATGTCCTCCATCTGGGAGAAGAGTCGTGTACGGCCATTGTCATGTTTTTCACCGTCCGGCTTTGATGCCGTGATGTCACGGTCTATAACCAAAATGGAAGAATTCGGACACCCCCTTACTTCCAGTGGAAGAAAATGACAGGAGCAGCGTGATGCAAGGTGGTTTGTTGCTTCCACTGAATTGTTTCTCGATTATTGCCGAAATCATGGTTGATGTGAGAGAGGTTGAAATTGATGAGTCGATAGGGCGGACCATGGAGCACACACGTTCAGGAAGCGATATCCTCGTGCGACTTGACCCTGGGGAAGAAATACATACAGCACTGAGGGGGATGGCAGATGAGCTTGGGTTTGATGCAGCTGCCATCACAAGCGGCATTGGTCGGACTCGTGACAATCAATATGGTTACATGAATGAAGAAGGCGTCTACCAAAGGCGTCCTTTAGATCCACCATCCGAATTGGTTAGCCTCTCAGGCAATATTGCTCGTACGGAGCAGGGAGATGCATTCACCCATATCCACTGCTGCTGGTCTGATGATGACAACAATGTCCATGCTGGCCATTTATTCCAAGCGACCGTGCATGTTGTGGCTGAAATCCATATCAGAGTCATGGATCATGCCTCCATGACACGTTGCCCTCTTGCTGAGTTTGAGTTGTTGGGCTTGGAGTTTGGCTGAACAAATACGTTGGGCGGATGATCATGCGAGTTCTATTCGCACATGGATTCGAAGGTGGACCATCCGGGTCAAAGCCGACATTCATGAAGGAGGTACTGGGATGGGATGTAACTGCTCCAGTGATGTCAGAGCTCGGGTGGGATATCGGGAAGCAAACGGAGGTTCTACTCAGGAGGATTGACGAGTCGGACTACGACTTGGTGATTGGTTCTTCCATGGGTGGACTTGCTGCGGCTAATGCGTCTTCACTCAGGGGTGACTCTGGTTTTCGAGTTCTCCTTATCGCTCCCGCATTCGGGCTTTCTGAGGCATACACCAGTAGACTGAGTGAACAGGAGTTGTCTGACTGGAAGGAGTCTGGCACTAGGAGATACCGGGGGTTCGAATTGGACATAGACTTGGATTGGGAGTTCATGGAGGCTGCAGGGAGGATGTCGTGGCCGGCCCCAGGGCACATGACCACGATTGTACATGGCAGACTGGACGATGTCGTTTCGATTGACGTATCTAGGAGGGTGGCCGAGGAGAGCGATCTCGTTGAGTTGGTTGAGATTGATGATGGCCACAGGATGAAAG
>CEVU01067683.1_pt1 | contig 19943 bp, 15 predicted proteins | sample 427081 | NCBI WGS metagenome assembly CEVU01 (sample SAMEA2623868, study PRJEB7988) | marine metagenome | biome: marine biome (ENVO:00000447); feature: deep chlorophyll maximum layer (ENVO:xxxxxxxx); material: "saline water (ENVO:00002010), including plankton (ENVO:xxxxxxxx)" | depth 80 m | reverse complement strand
AGGTATTGGCGAGCCTCTCCAGTAGTCATAGGAGTTCGTCCATGTAAATTAGCCATAGTAACGGCCCATTCTACGTAAGATGCATTAGACTTAGGCTGTTCTTCCATTGGTAGAGAAGGAGAATCTTCGAATCCCACTCTGATATGTGCCCCTGTAGCTACAGCTATAGAACATAGTTGGAAAGTCTGCATGCCAGCACTATGGGCTAGCCAGGTTGCTTGCGGGAAGTGGTCCTTAATTCCTTGAGTCATGTTAAAGTAATTTTGGGGGGTGCCAGGCATAGCTTGCCTGCCATCTGACCAAGATGCTCCGGGTTCTACTAAGAAGTAGTGAGAATCTTTTATTTGTCCTTCATGCATTAAGGTTATGGCATTATTTAGGTCTCCCATATCATGTATCGCAGGTTCGGGGAAAATCCCTCTTTTGTAACATATATCTAATGTCGCTAGTATGTCCTCATACGAATTGGGGCTATTTACTGTTTTGCGTGTTCCATCTGGTTGTAATGCCCATCGTGCTCCATGACCTAAATTCAGAGAAATCATTTCTACGGGGTATTCTGTTTCTGCTAAGTATTTAACAACAGTGTCGACAGGTATATGTGCTTGTCTAGCGCTTGTATGATTCAATACGAGGTCACATTGAGCGCGAATGAGGGAGTCTGTTTCCTGATACCACGCAGGATCGTATGAGACTGTACCGTCTTCGTTTCTTGCATGGAAATGGACTATACTCGCGCCTGCTTCATAGCAACGTACTGCTTCTTCTGCAACTTCTTTCGGAGTGTATGGAATATTTGGATTTGTTTCCCGTACTTTATTACCGTTAAGGCAAGCCTTGATAATTATTTTGTCCATCGAACGCCTCCACAGTCGTTTTTTCGTTTTTAATGGATTCCGTATATGGTATTATAACCACACTTGAAACATAGTTGTTTCAAGATGGATCTCAGAAGGGTGAAATAGTGGCTCAAGTTTGGTTACCAAGTGAATTACAGTCTTATGCTGGTGGGCAACAGATAGTAGAAATTGAGGGCTCCTCAGTGAGGCAAATTGTTAACAACCTCGACATGGCATTCCCCGGTTTAAAGGAATGCCTGTATGACCCAGACATGGATCAAATAGTAGGATCTATGGCCGTTATTATTGATGGGGAAACGAGTCAATTGGGTTTACTGGATAAAGTAGATCCCGCCAGTGAAGTTCATTTTCTTCCAGCTATCGGTGGAGGAGCTTCTTCGAAAGTTATTGTGATTGGAATAGGTCCGGGAGATCCTGATTTCATCACGCTTAAGGCTAAAAATATCCTGAGAAACTCCGACTCTGTGGCAGGGTTCACTACGGTATTGTCTGTCGTGGAATCGTTTATCCCCCACGAAAACTTAATTAAGTTAACGTACAGGAACCAGGAAGAATTATTAATGCAATTAGCGGAAGATGCCAAAGAAGGCAAAAGATGCGTTTTGTGCGCTTGGGGAGATATAAACTTTTCTGCAAGCGAATTGATAGAACGGATCAGAAATAAAGTGGAAGAGATAGAACTAATTCCTTGTGTTAGCTCAGTTCAAATAGCCGCCTCCAGGTCCGGATTGAAAATGGAGGAATCCATTTTTATTACTTTACATAAACGATCAGAGGATGATGATTTAGAAGAATTAAATCATTATTTGAATGAAGGTAATCGTAACATTATATTGATACCCAGGCCTTTTGATTTGATGCCTCAGGCAATAGCTAAAGGGTTGATAGCAAACGGGCAGAATTCTAGTAAAATAGTTACTGTCTATCAGAAATTGAGCATGAGCGATGAAGTGGAATGGCACGGTTCTTTGGAAGAGTTATGTAATTACGATTCAGAGTTTAGTGATTTATCTATTATTGTAATTGAGAAGGCTTTATGAAAGAAACCAAACGAATCTTATTTGTATCTACTGCCGATACAGACACATTGTCCGCCGTAGAAAGCTTAAAAACGATTTCCGACACAATCCCGAAAGTAGAGATTATAAACATACATGCGGGATGGGAATCCAGAGATAATCAACAAAAACTGTTTGATGCTGTTATAGCTTCCAAAGTAGTTATATTGAGATTACTAGGAGGAAAGCAAGCCATACCTGAAAGTTTCGATCATGTTGTTCAAATATGTAAAGAACAGGATATTCCTCTTATAACTTGCCCAGGTCATCAAGAATGGGATCAAGACCTTATAAATGCATGCACAGCATCGGTCTCTGAAGTCGAGACAGTTTTCGGATACTTAATGCATGGAGGAACGAATAACCTACAAAATATGTTTTTGTTTCTAAGTGATGTTTATTTTGGTTCAAACATTGGTCATGATGCTCCCATGCCTATGCCGTGGGAAGGGATTTACAGGCCGGGTCTAAATTACTTGCCCGACATAGACACTTACACCTCCCTTTACTGCGATTCAGACAAACCAGTGATCGGCCTTTTATTTTATCGGGCACACTGGATGAGCGGCAATCTGGATTTCATAAACGCACTTGTTACCGAGATGGAACGTAAAGGCGCTAACGTTATCCCCATATTCACTTATAGCCTGAAGCATAGCCCTGACAATTCTAGTGAACCAGATAGAATATTGGCAAAGTATCTATTGAAGGACGGAAAACCAAGAGTCAATGCCCTTATAAATACTATGGGATTGTCTATGGTTGACATCTCAGACGATGGCCGTGAAGACTCGAGTGACTGGGTTAACCAATTTATGAAGACTCTTAATGTCCCAGTTATACAAGCCATAGTCAGCACCGATACAAAACAGGCTTGGCTTGATAGTGAATTAGGTTTGAGCCCGATAGATACAGCTATGAATGTAGCTTTGCCGGAGTTTGACGGTAGGATAATATCAGTTCCTATATCCTTCAAAGAGTTAGAAGATGTTGTTGACGAAAGCCATGATAGTGGCTTTGTAGCAAAGATTCAAAAATATGTCCCCGAACCTTCTAGAATTGAGTTTGTATCTGGTTTAGCAATCAATTGGGCTAATTTGAATAGAAAAAGTAATACTGACAGGAAAGTTGTTATTGTAATGAGTAACTATCCTACCAAGGATGCTAGGATAGGTAATGCAGTTGGATTGGACACCCCTGCTTCCGTTGTGAATCTATTAAATGCAATGAGTGATGCAGGTTACCAGATAAGTGATATTCCTGCTGACGGGGATGCTCTGGTGCATAGCATTATTGAGAGATGCAGTAATGATCGAGACTATTTAACCGAGCAGCAGCTTCAACTTGCCGCGGGACATGTGGATTCCCGGTCCTATGATTCTTGGTTTGAAACTTTCGAGAACGACGTGCAGAGTACTCTTAAAGAACACTGGGACACACCTCCTGGGTCAGTGTACAGAACCGGGGACTCTTTAGCGATTGCAGGTATAGATTTAGGTAATGTCTTTGTGGGTCTTCAACCACCTAGAGGGTTCGGAGAAAATCCGATATCTATCTACCACAGTCCTGATTTGCCTCCTACCCATCATTACGTGGCCTATTACAGGTGGATAAAAGAAACCTATAAAGCAGATGCGATAATCCATGTAGGTAAGCATGGAACTTTAGAATGGCTACCAGGCAAGGGAGTGGGTATGTCCGCTTCGTGTTTTCCCGAAGTCGTACTATCAGATATGCCTATGTTTTACTCCTTCATTATTAATAATCCAGGAGAAGGAACTCAGGCCAAACGGAGAATCCATGCGACTATTGTAGACCACCTGATTCCTGCAATGACCACAGCAGATGCATATGGGGATATTCAAGAATTAGAGCAGTTATTGGACGAACATTATCAATGTCAAACATTAGACCCTGCGAAAATCCCTATGCTGGAAGGCCAAATTTGGGAAGTCATAGAAAGAGCTGAGTTGAATCGGGACTTAGGAGTGGAGACTCCGCCAGAAGAATTTGGGGATTTCATGTTAGAAGTTGACGGGTATCTCTGTGAGATCAAAGATATACAAATTAAAGATGGTCTTCATACTCTCGGGGAACCTCCTAAGGGGGAACAGCTAATTGGCTTACTCGCTTCTTTAACTAGATTAGATATGTCTGAATTACCCAGTGTAAGGCGAGCCATTGCTACTGAATTTGGGCTTGATTATGAACAAGTCGTTGAGAATTTGGCAGACTCTTGTAGAGCGCCGTCTGACAAATTCGAATCCTATCATCCCACCCAAATGATCAGAACTAATGGTGATATAGTTGAAACTATAGATCAGATGGTCAAGTCGATGTATACAGCTTTACAAGATGAGGCATTCCAGGAATCCTACGTCGAAAGCGTTGTTAATTCTGTGTTAGGGAAAGAATCTAGTACTGTTTCAGAAGTATTGGAATATGTATGTACAAGTATCTACCCGAATTTAATGGCAACAACTGATGAAATAGATAATTTGATCGAAGGTCTTGAAGGAAAATTTATTCCAGCCGGTCCAAGTGGGGCTCCTACTCGAGGCATGCCGAATGTGTTACCCACCGGTAGAAATTTTTATTCAGTTGACCCCAAAGCACTCCCGTCTCCTACTGCCTGGGAGATTGGCAAAAATTTAGGAGATTCTCTTTTACAAAAATATTTAGACGATGAAGGCGACTACCCGGAAATGGTTGGGATCGTGGTGTGGGGTACTTCAGCGATGAGAACTCACGGTGACGATATCGCTCAAATTTTGTATTTGCTTGGAGTAAAGCCAGTCTGGCAACAAGAGAGTAGAAGAATTGTTGGGATAGAATTGATAGAGCTTAATGATTTAGGAAGACCAAGGATTGATGTTACTGTAAGAATATCAGGATTCTTTAGGGATGCTTTCCCTAATCTAGTTAATCTAGTTGATCAAGCGGTGCAGATGGTAGCAAATGTAGATGAAGATCCAAAGGATAACTACGTACGGAAACATCTGTTAGAAGATCGAGCAAAGTCCGACAATGAGGAGTCTAGTGATGAGGAGAAATTGTTTAGGATTTTTGGCAGTAAGCCAGGGTCATATGGAGCAGGTATTTTACCTTTATTAGATGAGCAGAACTGGTCTTCTGTGCAAGACTTAGCTGAAGTGTACACAGCATGGGGTGGATTTGCTTACACGGAGAAGACATTTGGTATAGAAGCAAAGAAACAGTTTTCAGACCGGTTTTCTCAAATAGTGGTAGCCGCGAAGAATCAGGATAATCGTGAGCATGATATTTTTGATAGTGATGATTACATGCAATATCATGGAGGGATGATTGCTACGGTCAGAGCCTTAACAGGGAGGAATCCTAGCCAGTTTTTCGGAGATAGTTCTGATCCATCTAGAGTTAAAACACGAGACTTACAAGATGAGTCACGAAGGGTTTTCAGGAGTAGGGTAGTTAATCCAAAATGGATTGAATCGATGATGAGACATGGATATAAAGGGGCATTTGAATTATCTGCTACCGTTGATTACATGTTTGGATATGATGCGACTGCTCAAGTAGTTGAAGACTGGATGTATAAAGATTTGACAGAAAGCTATGTTTTGGATCCAAACATGCAGGAGTTTTTTAAGGAAAGTAATCCTTGGGCATTAAGAAGTATAGTTGAACGATTGTTGGAAGCTGTGGAACGTGATTTATGGGAAAATCCGGACCCAGACATGTTAGAACAATTAAGGCAAATGTACTTGGATATCGAAGAAGAAATAGAGTCACGGCAAGAGTAATAAATACTTCATCTCAGATCATAGAGGAGGGTATACATGACTATGAATAACGCCACGGCATTACTGATGGAATTAGCGAGAATGAATGACATGATATGGGTTATTGGGGGTAGGTCTGTTGTAAGTGAAAACAACTCCGAAGGTATGTTAGAACCTGAAATCGAGAACGGTTACATAAGTCTAGAAGCTAATAATTGGCATTGCCATATAGCATCAGACGATGTGACTAATGCCCAATTTGTGCACGCGCAATCTCATGAAGATCTGGTTTCTTATTATGTTCGTTTCTCCAAAGGATATGATCAGACGCTCGTCAGATGTTATTTCCCGAACCCTAGATTGGACAATAATCTAAACAGGGTCGAACTACAGCAAGAGAGACTTGATGCATTCAACGAAAAAAAGGAAATGTATATAAACGATGACGATATAGTTTTCGTGGATAGGACATAGAGAGGAGTTATTTTGGAGTCAAACAGGCAACCTACATTTCCATTTACTGCGATTGTTGGTCAATCGCAGATGAAAAAAGCTTTAATTTTGAATGCTATCAATCCGACAATAGGTGGAGTTTTAATCAGAGGCAATAAAGGGACCGCCAAGTCGACAGCAGTGAGGGCATTGTCCATGTTACTTCCTGAACTAGATCTGATAGATGGATGCGAATATCATTGTGCACCCAATTCTCCCCAGGCCATATGCGGCTATTGCACGGATTCATTGAGCAGAAATAGCGTAGCTAAGCCAGTACAGATTGTACAGTTACCAGTCGGAGCTACTGAGGATAGACTTGTAGGTTCCCTTAATATTGAAGAGGCGATAAAGACAGGTAACCGTTCCTTTGAACCAGGGCTATTGGCCACTGCTAACAAAGGAATCCTGTATATAGACGAGGTAAACCTGTTAAACGACCACTTAGTTGATGTTTTGTTAGACGCAGCGGCTATGGGTAGAAATTATGTCGAGCGAGAAGGCATTTCAGTAAGCCATGAGTCCCAATTTATATTGATAGGGACTATGAATCCTGAGGAAGGAGATTTAAGACCTCAGCTGCTTGATCGTTTCGGGCTAGCAGTTGAAGTGACAAACGAGGTAGAAACTGACTCCCGAGTTGAAGTGGTAAAAAGGCGAATTAACTTCGAAGATAGCCCAGATCATTTTGTTAATTCGTGGGGCAAAGAAGAGGCGCAAGAAAGAGACCGTATCGCCAAAAGTCGTACCTTGCTGCCCAATGTAAAAGTTCCAGAGGACATGTTATATCTCATATCTGATATATGTGCGGGGTTTGAGGTAGATGGGTTGCGTGGTGATATTGTTATGTACAAGACTGCCATAACCATAGCCGCATACGAGGGTAGGACCGAAGTAACTGAAGAAGATGTCAAAGAATCGGCTATCATGGCACTGCTACACAGACAGAGGCGTCAGCCTTTTCAGGAACCATCTCTAGATCAGGATAAGCTTGATGAAATTATCAATCAAGAAAACTCTGGTCAAGACAATTCACGGGAAAGTAGTAGTCCATCAGGAGAACAGGAATCGTCTTCCGACGAGCCTGACCCCTCTGACTCTAATGGGGATGATTCATCAAGTGATGCAGAAGACCATGACGAAAATTCTTCATTTGACTCCGAACGCGGAGATAAAGACGAAATTTTTGAGATCGGGAATATACCAAAAATACAACAGTTAGAAATCCGTTCCGAAGACCAAAAACAGAGAAGCACCTTTGGAAGGAGAGCAGAAACGAATAGCTCTTCACAAGCGGGATACTATGTGTCGTCTAGGGTACCACAAGGCAAATTAACGGATTTGGCACTGGATGCAACGTTAAGGGCAGCAGCTCCCTTTCAGAAGGACCGCAAGGGTACCGAATCTCTTGCGGTGGTGATACAGTCAAACGATCTGCGCGAAAAAGTCAGATTCACTCAAACAGGGACTCTGATTATATTTGTAGTAGATGCGAGTGGGTCCATGGGTGCCCAAAGGAGGATGGTAGAAGTCAAAGGAGCAGTGATGGCTCTTCTACTTGATGCCTATCAGCGTAGAGATACTGTTTGTATGATTACATTCAGAAAAGAGTCTGCTGAATTGATCCTGCCTCCAACTAATAGTGTGGATCTCGCAAAAATGAAATTAAATACCATGCCTACAGGTGGACGTACTCCTCTAACTAGTGGTCTCATGAAGACGATGGAGATAATAGAACGAGAAAAAACCAAAGATGTTAATGCTCTCCCTTTAATTGTTGTATTGTCTGATGGAAAAAGTAACGTAGGATTGAACAATTCTGAAATGAATAGAGATGAGGAACTGCATAGAGTGTGCAATGAATTCAAATTTAAAGGGTTACGAAGTATCGTAATAGATACTGAAACAGGATATGTTAAATTAGGTAAAGCAAAAGATTTAGCAACACACATAGGTGGTACATACATCACTCTAGAAGAGTTTGCTACACAAAATTTAGTCAATGCTATTAACCAGAACCGATGAAAGTAAGAGGATTATTTGAGAATACAGCAACTACGAAGTAAGTCAGTTGCTCGACGATGTTTGATGATAGGCTGGTCACTTGCATTGATGAGTTTTATTTTGTCGTGTGCTTCAGAATCGACTACAGAAACAGAGAAAAATGTAATCGGTGTTCAAGTGTCAGCTGTTATAGAAAATGAAGCGACCGGAGCTGTGGGTACGATTGTTGCGGATGATAGACCTAATTCTGAACAAAAGCCAAGAGTCGCTCCCAAACCCAAAGCAAAATCCGTGATTAAGCCTACATTCACACCTATCCCTGTCTCCTCACCTATACCTCTACCTTCAGGCCCAAAATTGCTTAAATTTGTTAAGAATGTTGAAGTTACTCCAGAGGAAACGATTGACATTATAGGTGCCTTCTGCCGCATAAATTATGTGCCTGCATCAGATAATTTCTTGGTGACATTTGGAGGGACATCTAAGGAAAAACACACACAAGGGTATGGGTATAAGTGGTACACAGATCAGATGGAATTTACTGGTAAGGGAGGCCTTTTTGAAAATAGAGGTACCGATACGGCATCAGTAATGATAGACAACACCTATTATTTTCTTACTGATGGAGGGAAAGATATATGGGCTCTTAAGAAGTATGACCCCAGTGATTGGACATTGCTTGGGGAAACTTTAATCTCAAGAGATCCACATAAAGAACCTGGCAATGACTTTATGTTAGCAGAGGTCAATGGGATGCTTGATGTGGCTGGGTTATATGTTTCCGAAGCAAAAGGTTACATTGATCAACATAAACTTGATCCATATCAAGGTGAAGCGACAAGCCATCGATTTTTTTCTCAAAACCTGGAATTATTAGACAACCGGATATTAAATGATGCACCTCATATAAACGCATCGTCTATGGTATTTGTAGATGGGATATATAACTTTGTAACTTCAACTGCCTTTTTTGGGGATTTAATAGTGATGCAATATGATCAAAATTGGAAATATTTGGATTCAAAAGTGTTAGCTCAATGGGGTAACTGGCCTATGGGAACGGTATACCACCCAGAGCTGGAACTTTTCTTTGTCTCATACATATCTGTTGAAAATGTAATCAACAAAAATGGACTTCGTAATATTCGGTTAGGTATATTTGACTCTTCATGGAATTCAATCACTGATATAGCAGTAACTAACTATGAACGCGACGCGATGACCCAATCTGGGCGACCGTCTGTAATTGTCCATGAAGGCCATGTCTACGTTTCGTACGATGTGTCTACAGTGGAGCGTGATGGAATGAGGGAGAATCAAGACTGGGAATGTGAGGTTAGTGTCTACGAATTAGTTCCTTGATATTCTAAGTACACACTAAAACTTGATATGTTAAATTAGATGGATCAACAGTACTTATCGGTGGACGTACATCATATCAGAGATGGTTAAAATTAAAATTGAACCAATGCGATTAATTTGAATCTGGGTGATTAGGAGGATTATTTAATGACACGGTATCTACCATATGGAGATATGGAAAAGCTTTTGTCTCTATCTAAGAGAAGGGGTTTCGTATTTCAAAGTAGCGAAATTTATGGCGGTCTCAGCTCTACTTGGGATTACGGTCCCCTAGGAGTTGAACTTAAACGAAATGTTAAAGAGGCTTGGTGGCGTAGCGTAGTGGTATCCAGAGATGATGTTGTAGGCTTGGATGCGGCGATTTTGATGCAAAGGCAAGTTTGGGAGGCTAGTGGTCATTTGGATAATTTCAGTGATCCGTTGGTTGAATGTAAAACCTGTCACATTCGATTAAGAGAAGACCAACTTGAAACAGATGTATGCCCTGAATGTTCTGGGGAATTGACCGAACCAAGAAATTTCAACTTGATGTTTAAGACATTTCAAGGTCCAGTTGAAGAGACTGCTTCAGAAATATTTTTGCGCCCGGAAACAGCTCAAGGAATATTTGTTAATTTTAACAACGTGCTTAACAGCTCAAGAAAAAAATTGCCTTTTGGTATAGCACAGATAGGAAAATCCTTCCGCAATGAAATCACACCAGGAAACTTTACTTTCAGAACCAGAGAATTTGAACAAATGGAAATTGAATTCTTTGTTACTCCTGGTGAAGATGATCAGTGGTTGCAGTCTTGGCTTAAAGAGCGGTATGACTGGTACATAAAGTATGGAATTAGAGAAGATAATTTAAGGATCCGAAAACATGATGATTCTGAATTAGCTCACTACGCTAAGGAAACTTATGACATAGAGTACAGGTTTCCTTGGGGATGGGGCGAACTAGAAGGTATAGCTAACCGCACAGACTTTGACTTGACACAACATGCGCAAAGTAGTGGTACAGACATCTCGTATTTTGATGAAACTACTAAATCAAGATTTGTACCATATGTTATTGAACCGTCTGGAGGAGTGGATAGGGCTACCCTTGCATTTTGGTTAGATGCTTATGATGAGGAACCTGACGGTGAATCAACCCGTACAGTGTTAAAGTTTCATAGATTATTAGCTCCTGTGACAGTTGCCATATTGCCTTTGAGTAAAAATGAAAAACTGGTACCTCTGACTAAAACTATTTTGGATCGTTTGAAATTTAAATTCAAATGCCAATATGACGATTCTCAAAGTATTGGGCGTAGATACAGAAGACAGGATGAAATAGGGACTCCTTTCTGTATAACTATAGATTTCGATTCTTTAGATGATCATAAAGTCACTATTAGAGAACGAGATACTATGCATCAATCTAGAGTGTTTATTTCCGATATAGTAAGTGTTATCGAAGACAAATTAGAACATAATTGGTGACAGAGTGGATTATGTATCTAAACTGCTGAGAGAAGGCATTCAAACCAAAATAATTGGTAGTCACATTCAGTATTACGAAACCATTGGCTCCACGATGGACGAAGTTCATGTGTTAGCAAGAAATGGCTGGTCCGAAGGTTTGGTTATTGTTGCTGATAATCAACTCTTAGGAAGAGGACGCAAAGGTACAAGTTGGATATCCGAACCAGGAAACTTATTACTTTCCATACTGCTTAAACCAGATGTAAAACATCTAGAAGTGCTGCAACCAATGACCGCTATTTGTGTTCAAAAGGCTGTTCGTGCGATTACTGATATAGATATGAATTTAAAATGGCCAAATGATCTGATTGTACGGCAGACCAAAGTAGGGGGGATATTGTTAGAATCTTCTGTAAAAAATGATTGTCTCGAATATGTTGTTATTGGAATTGGAGTTAATTTAATGTTGTCAAAAAAGCCACACAACCCGAATTATATTGTTAGCGATTTGAGCGAGTTTGGTGCAAAAACTTTAGATAGAAGCAGTTTATTAAGAGAAATTTTAAGTAACTTGGATAGTTATTATTCTAAAATTGATAAACCCGTTGAGATTTTTGAGGAATGGAAAGATCAATTAGATATCATAGGACAATTCGTAAGATTTAAATCAGGGGAAGACGTTCATAAAGGTGAAGTGATTTCTGTGGGTGATAACGGATCGTTAGAATTGCGAGTAGCAAATGGTGGGATTATGAATTTCACTACCGGAGATATTATAGAGGTGTATGAATAGATGTTAGATGGATTAAGTTTAAACGGAAAAACAGTACTGATTACAGGTGGGGGCACAGGGCTGGGGTTGGAAATGGTTAAGTTTTTGTCTAGAGCAGGTGCAGATATATGTGTCGCGGGCCGACGGGTAGCTCCATTAAATTACGCTGTGGAAACAGTATTTGAGAATGGACAGAAAGGATTGGCTGTGCCTACGGATGTGAGTGATTCTTATCAAGTTAAATTGCTAGTTGAAAAGACTTTACAAGAATTCGGGAAAATTGACGTTTTGATTAACAATGCAGCCCTTGTCGAAAATAATATAGTCAAGCCTATCTGGGATATTGAAGATACGGAATGGCAAAGTGCAATTGATGTGAATCTTTCCGGAGCTTTTTATTGTTCCCGAGAGGTAGCTAAGCATATGGCAGACCGTGGATCCGGGAAAATAATTAATACAGCATCTGGCTTTGGGTTAAGGGGTGGTAAAGATATATATACATACTGCTGTACAAAAGGTGGTATCGTGCAACTCACTAAAGTTTTATCGTTTAGTTTGGCAAGATATAACATAACTGCTAACACTATTGTGCCTGGATTTATACCCACGGAGGCAACAGAATCAGAATTTAGGACAACTTTGCCTAAATCAGGCGAATTCTTGCCATCAGGTGAATTGGGACAACCGAAACATATAGGTCCGATAGCAGTATTTCTTTCATCTGAGGCCTCTGATTACATGACTGGCGAGATATTCACTTTAGACGGGGGAGGACTATCAGCAGGAATTGCCCCTACTGGATATGCCCCAATTATCGGTTTTCAGGAGGTATAAAATGCCCGTATTAGACGAATTTTCATTAAATAACCAGTTGGTTGTAGTTTGTATTTCAAACACAATTGAAACTGCTTACCTAGCCAAATACCTGGCGTTTGCAGGGGCAGAATTATATGTGTTGGCCCAGACCGAGGAATTGCTTGATGAGGCCACACAAATACTGGGAGAACAGGTTAACGGCAAAGTAATAGATTTACAAAACAAATCCAGTATTGTTTCCGCTAGAGACCAGATTATTGAGATGAAAGGGCAAGTACATGGTCTTGTAATTGATAGTAGAGGCACACTCGCTAAACCTATGGCTGATGTGACCCAGGAGGAATGGGATTTAGTAATGAATTACAATGTGAAAGCCACATTCTTTCTCTACCAAGCATTTGGAGAGTGCATGCAGGATTCAGGTTACGGCAGAATAGTTAACATAACATCACAATTAGGTGATCGTGCGGTAGATAATTTATCTGTCTTTTCAGCTAGCCAGGCCGCAGTGCATTCATTGACGAAGTCTATGACTGTTGAATATTCAAAATACTCTATTCGAATCAATACTATAGCTACTGGATGGACTTCCACGGAAGAAATTGACTTAGAAGTACAACGAAAGGAACTCTTGGTACGCTTCATACCTCTTAGAAGAAAAGGTGTACCGGCGGATTTGGGACCACTGTTAGTGTTTTTATGCTCTGAAAGTTGCGATTACACCACCGGGCAACCTATTTTCATTAACGGAGGATTGACCTCTAGGCCATGATTATTTGTAAAGGCTTTGTGTAGGAGCATGGTACAATTAACCCATTAAAATAGAGAGATTTATCATGGATCCAGTCAAACCATCGTCAGGCATGGGGAATCTTCCTGACATTAGGTTCGAAGAAAAACAAACTATATTGCAGCAATTTAATTCATTTATGAATGCTGCTAGTTATACTAATATTGAAGTTCCTATAATGGATAACACTGAGCTATTCTTAAAAAAATCAGATGGGCAATTGGCTCCTCAAATGTATAGCTTTAGAGATCCTTTGGGGCAACAGGTCAGTCTCAGGCCAGAGATTACCACGCAGGTAATGAATTATTATCTCGGGGAAGCAACAGAAATAACAGAACACAGATATCAATATCAAGGGCCAGTTTTTCGCTTTTCTGAAACTCGTAATACTCAGACTCAGTTCACACAGATGGGAGCTGAATACATCGGAGGGAGTGGACCCGACGTTGATATTGAAATTCTTGAATTGGCAATTAAATTCTTAGGGAACATAGGATTCGATTCATATCAATGCACAATGGCAGACCTTAATCTTGTTCATTACATTATTGATAACTTTGGATTGTCCATTAAGGCGAAGAATAAGATCGTGGAAAATATTCAAATATTTAAACAAGGATCTGCCACCATTCATAAATTTGGTGAACAACTATCCAGTACTACAGTTACAGGTGATAGTAGCAAAGATAGTTATTTGTCTTCTGCAATCAAAGACCTCTCAGAAGGGCAGGCCCGGCAAGTGTTGTCAGGGTTTTTGGGCTGGGTTAATGGGAGCATTGAAGAAGGTTCTCTTGGACGTCGATCACATGAAGACGTAGTCTCTAGATTAATAGATAAGTTAAGAAACACTGATTCATTGGAAAACATTCAAAAATGCTTATCAGTTATTGGAAACTTAATTAAAATTAAAGGAAGTCCCGACGAGGCTATAACAAAGGCACGTGCTTTATTTAGTGATCAAGCCTACCCTCTAGATCTCATTGATCAATTTCAAGGGACGATCAATGAATTGAATAACAGAGTCTCTAAAAAATGTGAACTTATTATAGATTTTGGATTAGTGAAAGATTTTGGTTATTACAACGGAATCATTTTTGAACTAACCGATCTTGCTACTAATCAGCTTATGGGTGGTGGTGGTAGATATGATGGTTTGGCTAAGACATTAGGGGCTGAACGGGATGTTAAAGCCTTAGGATTCGCTTTTGATCTCGATAAAGTGTTACAAAATCGGACAGGTATTGCGTAGTTATGACAGTAATTAAAGAAAATAATGAGGAATTAGTTATTGTTATCCCTAGTGATGGGGAGCTTCATAAAAATACCATGGACTTCATGGATAAATGCGGATTAAAAATACGCCCTACCAGTTCACGGGGATATACAGGATCTATTCCGAGCATGCCAGGGGTATCTGTTTTGATGCAAAGAACTGCAGATATTACCAATAAGATAGAGGATTTTAGCGCTGATATTGGGATTACTGGCTTAGATAGGTATTTGGAATATAAAACAGATGACAGGTACGTCGGGAAAATTGTAAGTGATCTTGGTTACGGTAGCTGTGACTTTGTTTTAGCTGTTCCGGATTCATGGATCGACGTTAATGGGTTGGAAGACTTGTCGGATTTGACTAATGAATACCGTCAAAAAGGCCTTGATTTGCGTATTGCTACGAAATATCCCAAACTGTTGAATAATTATTTATATGATAATGGTATATATAATTATCGTATCGTTGCAGTGAGCGGCGCACTTGAAGCTGCTCCTGCTGCCGGTTACGCTGACCTGATTGCTGATTTGACAGCTACAGGGACTACATTGCGAGCAAACAACTTGAAACAAATAAACGAGGGCACAGTATTACGGTCACAAGCCTGTTTGATCGGAAATCCCGAATCCATTAATAACAACAAATATAAATTTGAATTGACTACAAAATTAATTGATTTAATTAAATCTAATATTAGAGCTGAGGAATACTATAGATTAACTGCTAATGTTTTGTGTGATTCTGAAGAGAATTTAGCCGCTTTAATATTGTCTCATCCTGACATTTCAGGTTTGCACGGCCCCACTTTATCCAGATTGCATAACAAATCTGACATGTCTTGGTTCAGTGTAAGCGTAGTAGTGCCTAAATATAACCTCTCAAGTTGTGTATCTCAGATCCGAGAATGTGGAGGAGTCAGCATCGCTGCTTCTAAAATAGACTACTTATTCAATGAAGAAGTGGTTGAAAACGATCGAATTTTTATCGCTTAGGTTATACCAATGCCGAACTTACCGTTTCATATAGCAACAGCACACAAAATAGCTGATGTTTTGGGTGACAAATATGTTCAGAAAGACATGATAGGGTATTGTTTGTTTGGCTCTACTGTCCCTGATATTCGAGCTATGACCAAGAATTCTAGGGCTCAAACACACTTTACTGAGTTGACTGTAACGGATATTGGAACTGGAGCTAAAAACATGTTTGATTCATATCCTGAATTGATCATGGAATCAAATGATGCACCTATGAAGGCTTTTATGTGTGGATATATAAGTCATTTGATTTGTGATGAAACGTGGATAACACGGATGTATCGACCACACTTTTCTCAAGAGCATAGAAGTTGTACAGAAATTGAATCTAACCTTTGGGATAGAGCTTTGCAACTAGAATTGGATCGTGATTCTCTTTCGGTGATAGAACAGAATGGATTGCTAGAGCCATTTCCTATGGACTTAAATGGGATCGAATTAGCATTTGTGTCTGAAAACGAATTATGTGACTGGCAAGAATGGGTAATGAAATTAAGTGGTCGTGGTTTTTCTTGGGATAGGCTGTACAATGCTATGAATCGAATGCACCGGGATGATTCTTCGGTCTCAACTATGGTTGATGATTTTATAATCGATATAGAATCTAATTTGGATATAATACATGATTACCTGGAAACCGATATACTTTCCTGGTATCTGGATAACACCGTATCTGTATCTGTTGAAACAATTAAGAGGTATATAAAGTGAAACTGACATTACTGAAAGGAACTTCAGAGGCGTCTGATTTATTACAAAGACAAGATCCTTTAGATATGGATGCAATTTCTAGTACTGTCATACAAAGGACAGAAGAAGTGTTTGGAGCAGGTGTATCTCCTGCGCAGTCTGTTGTGAAAATCATTGAGGAAGTTCGTCAGAATGGAGATGAAGCTGTTTTAAAGTATGCCAGGATGTTTGATGATCCAGATATTAGCAGCACCTCATATGACTTGTCTTTGCTCGACCAAGCCGAATCTCAAATTCCCAAAAAATTGTGGAATTCTCTGGAATTAGCAGCTGAACGGATTCGTGACTTTCATTCCAAGACCATGCCTAAAATGGAGATTAAAACTTCGGCTGGTATATCAGAAATTGTTAAACCTCTCCAAAACATAGGGGTGTATGTGCCTGGTGGCACAGCGGCATATCCTTCTACAGTTCTTATGACAGTTATTCCCGCTAAAATTGCAGGATGCGAATCGGTATGTATGGTCACCCCTAAACTCGCAGGCCGAGATATGAATCCGGTGGTTTTGGCAGCAGCAAAATTAGCTGGTGTGGATGCTGTGTATCAAGTGGGAGGTGTTCCTAGTATTGCCGCCTTAGCTTATGGTACTGAGACCATTCCTAAAGTTGATAAAATATGTGGCCCCGGTAATGTGTTGGTTGCATACGCTAAGAAGATGGTCCAAGGTCAGGTGGACATAGATGGCATTTTTGGACCTACTGAAACTATAGTTATTGCTGATAAATCTGCGTCTGCTGAATTTTGTGCAGCTGATATGATAGCGCAGGCGGAACATGATCCTATGGCTACAGCTATACTTATAACCGATGATTGTAATTTAATAGGAGAGGTCGAAAATGCTTTAGACAGTCAACTTAGTCAGCATGACAGAGGAGAACTTGCGCGCCAAGCGCTTCTTACAAGAGGGAAAATAGTACTTGTTGAAAATTTGGCAGAAGGCATTGAGATTGCGAACTCTGTAGCTCCTGAACATTTGTGTTTGATGGTTGAAAATACTGCATATTGGAAAACCCAAGTTAAGAATGCAGGAGGCTTGTTTTTAGGAGAGTATTCACCTGAAGTAATGGGTGATTATGTTGCAGGACCCAGCCATGTAATGCCAACAGGGGGCACTGCACGGTTTAGTTCAGCATTAAGCGTGCATCATTTTTTAAAAACGATGCCAGTCGTTGAGTTAACTAGCAAAGAATTTGGCGCCTTGGCTCCAGATGCAGTTAATATCGCTCAAGCGGAAGGCCTGACGGCCCATTCAAATGCGCTGTCTATCAGATTGGATAATTTGTCAAAAAATGTTCAGAAAGGGAGTGTATAGAGTGTCTCATTGGAAAGAACTTCTTTTAGACCATATAAAAGCTATTGAAACCTATCAAGGTGTAGAATCTCCGGACACAATCGCAGCAAAAACAGGCATTAATATAGACGATATCATCAAATTAAATGGTAATGAGAATCCATATGGTTTCAGTGCGATGGTAAAAACTTATTTAGGGAACTACGATAATTATAATTTATATCCAGATCCCAATCAGGAAAAACTCAGGCATACTCTAGCGGAATATGCAGGGACTGATTATCAGAATATAGTGGCAGGTAATGGAGCTGATGAATTAATAGATCTTTTGATTAGGATATTCGTCGGTATTGGTGATGAAGTAATAATACCAACTCCTACGTTTGGAATGTACTCGTTCGGCACAGAGATAGTTGGCGGCAGAGTAATTAATGTTCCTAGAGATGATGGATATGACATTAATGTGAAAGAAATCATTGAAGCAATCACAGATCGTACTAAGATCATATTCTTGACCTCTCCAAATAACCCTACGGGTAACTTGGTTTCCTCGGAGGATGTATCGGAACTGCTGGAAAATGATGTCATTGTAGTGGTCGATGAAACTTATTATGAATTTTGTAAAATGACACATATGGGGTTGCTCTTGGATTACCCTAATCTGGTGATATTAAGAACGTTCAGTAAATGGGCGGGTTTAGCTGGCTTGCGTATAGGTTTTGGTATTATGGATCCCGAATTAGTTGAGACAATAATGGCAATGAAACCCCCATATAATGTGAATTTAGCTGCTGAGATAGCCATATATGCCTCTCTTGAAGACAAAGATAGGTTAATTGCTAGGGTGGATGAGATAGTTTCGGAAAGGGAAAGAGTATTTGGCATATTGAATGGTCTAGAAGGTATAAAATTGTATCCATCTATGGGTAATTTCATCTTATGTGAGTTCAATGGAGGTATCGGCAAAGTAATTTATGATGCTTTATGTGAAAAAGGCATATACTTAAGATACTTCGGTAAACCCCCTTTGGACGATTCCATCAGATTTAGCATAGGGAAACCTAAAGAAAATGAAATAGTGATGCGAGAAATAACGACAATTCTCGATGGGAGATAAATGCAATGAGTCGAAAAGCAACAATAAACAGGAAAACTGGAGAGACAGACATATCGATGACTTTGGATCTGGAAGGGACTGGCCAATATACAGTGTCTACGGGGAATGGGTTTTTGGATCACATGCTCGCCCAAATTTCCAGGCATGGGTTATTTGACCTGGACGTCAAAGCCAAAGGTGATATAGAGACAGGTTGGCATCATTTAGTAGAAGATTGTGGAATAGTGTTCGGACAGGTATTTGCGAAAGCTTTGGGTTCTCCGGTTGGTATAATACGAATGGCTCATTGTTACGTACCTCTAGATGAAACTTTAGCCAGAGTGGTAGTTGATTTGAGTGGAAGACCACATGCACAAATCCGAACAGGTTTGGATGATGTGATGGTTGAGACTCTTCCGGGTGATCTGGTTGGTCATTTTCTTGAGTCTTTCGCGTATGAAGCAAAAGTAAATTTGCATGCAGAAGTGTTAACAGGACAAAGCCCTCATCATAAAGCAGAAGCAATTTTCAAAGGATTAGCGAGGGCTCTAAGAGAAGCGGTTACAATAGATCAAAGAGCCCCAGATTCAGTGCCAAGTACTAAAGATTCCTTAGGTTAGGTTTTCATCTACCTTTACGTGCTATGAATTCCGGGAAGGCGTCTTCTGCCTTAGCTCCGCGCATGACATTAGCTGTGAAGTAGGTCTCATTTTCCCATTGTGTTTTCAAGTTTTCACCTAGTCCTTGAAGCATTAACTCTTTAATTCCAATAACTGATTCTCTGTGGTTATTAGCGATAGAAGTAGCAATTTCCATTGTTTTATTCAGAAGTTGGTTAGAAGGAACTAAGTGATTTATGAGTCCTATCCGATATGCCTCTTCTGCAGCTACAACTCGACCTGTGAAGAGCAACTCTTTGGCCATAGGCCAGCCAACTTGATTAGGAAGAGTCCAAGAACAGTTAATCCTTCCATAAGCCGCAGCCAAGAACCTAAAGCTAGAATTCTCGCAACCAATTCTGAAATCTAAAGATGATGACAAGACTGCTCCACCCCCATATGCCAGACCGTTAATCATTCCTATGACTGGTTTTGGGCTAGCGCTGATTTCATAGCTACCTTTCTGCCGTTC
>CEVU01019778.1_pt1 | contig 19975 bp, 19 predicted proteins | sample 427081 | NCBI WGS metagenome assembly CEVU01 (sample SAMEA2623868, study PRJEB7988) | marine metagenome | biome: marine biome (ENVO:00000447); feature: deep chlorophyll maximum layer (ENVO:xxxxxxxx); material: "saline water (ENVO:00002010), including plankton (ENVO:xxxxxxxx)" | depth 80 m | reverse complement strand
AGTAGAATTATTCCAGTTAGGAAAATTGTTATTTCTAAACCGTAATTATCTGAGAAATACCCAAGCATAATGTGACCTAACCATCCAAAACCAATAGTTATGAACCAAGCTGATACAGCAGTGCTTCTTAATTCATTAGGAATATTTTTTTGTAAGAAAATCCATTGAATTGCATCAAAACTTGCGGAACTTGCACCTATAACTAGTAACAATATAATTACAAAAATAAGATTTGGGAAAAAGGGAATAAGTATTATGCTTAATCCAAAAGATATTGTAATCATTGAAGCTAAAATATGAGCTTTATTTATATCTTTCCAGTTAAATAATAATATTATTCCTAAGAAAGATCCTATAGACATTGTTGTTTGTAAAATACTTAAAGTGCCTATTTCAGACTGAAGTATATATTTGCTAATTGATGATAAAAGACTAAAAAATGAAAACCCAAATATTTCAACAATTCCAGCAAAAATAAGTAAATTTCTTGAGTAGAAATTTCCAAAAACTAGAGATAGCCCTTTCTTTATACTACTTAAGTAATTTTCCTGATTTTTTATTTCAATTAAATTATTAGATTTTAATAAAATACTAAATGACCCTATGAGTCCTAATGCACCAGATAAGATAATAGCCTCTTCAATTCCAACTAAAATAGAAAAAATGCCTCCAATTAATGAGCCAATAACTCCTGTTGCTCTCATTATTAGTGAGTAAATTAACATAGCGAGTATTTTTTGATTTTCTTTGACAGAATTTATGACACTACCTTGAAGAGCAGGGACTATAAATGATCTATTTATTCCTGTCATTGCTGAAGCACAATAAGCAATCACTAAGAAATTCTTATTTTGAATAACAAGGATTGCAAAAACAGATAAAATTATAAATCTTAGTATTCCTACTATAATAATTATTTTATTCCTACCAAACTTATCAGCAGCAGCAGCTGTAAAAGGTGAAAAAAAAGTTTGAATTATTTGGCCAATTGCAAAAGAAATAGTTGTAGCTAAGATTGATTCAGTTGACTGCAAAATTAACCAGCTTATACATAATCTTTCTATCCAATCAGAACAATTAAAGAAAAATAGACCAATCATTAAACTTCTAAACTTAACGTTATTTACAATCGGATTATTACTGGATTTAATTGATGAGATAAACATATAAAAAAACTTAGTTACATTAGATTTAACAAATATGATAATTTAAGTATATAAACCTAACTCTTACTTTATAGGAAAAGTTTTTGAATCAAAGAAAAATAAATGAATCATTAATTGTAGTTGATATAGGAACTTCATCAGTTAAAACCTCCTTTTTTGACCTAGAAGGAAATATATTACCAGAGTTTTCTGTATCAATCCCGCATACAGTTATAAGTAAAAATGATGGAACTTCAGAACAGGACGCAGAACTCTTAAGGTCAATAGTTGAGAAATCGATAGATTTAGTTCTAGAACAATCAAAAGGATGTATTGAAAATGTAATTGGATTAGGCTTTGATTCTATGGCTAGTACATTAGTAGGAATAAATAAATATGGAAATGCCATAACTCCTATCTATACATATGCTGATACTAGATCAAATAATCAAGTTTATAAAATTAAACAAGATTTTAATGAAAAAATACTTCTCCAAGAAACTGGAGCTGCTCAACATACTTCTTATATTCCTTCAAAAATAATGTGGATAAAAGAAAACTTCAATAATTTTAATGAAATTGATAAATTTATTGATTTTTCAACTTATGTATATTCAAAATGGTTTGAAAATAAAAACTTTAAAGCAAGTTATAGTATCTCTTCTTGGAGCGGATTATTGGATAGAAATAAATTAGAATGGCACTCAGATTTAATTAAATATTTAGGTATTTCAGAAGATAAATTACCCGTTCTAAGTCCATATGATAATTATGAAAAAGGATTAAATAAAATTTACCAAAAGAGGTGGAATAAGTTATCGAATACTCCATTTTTTTTATCTGTTGGCGATGGCATGGCAGCAACTGTAGGTAGCGGTTGTATTAATAGAAAAAAAGTTGCTATAACAGTGGGAAGTACTGCAGCAATAAGAATTTTAACAGATTCAAAAGTAGAAGAAGTTCCAAAAGGACTATGGTGCTATAGATTGCTTGATAAATACTCACTTCTTGGAGGTTCATTTTCCGAAGGTGGAAACCTTATTAATTGGGCTTATAGTAATCTAAAACTTCCAAAGTTAGAAAACTTGAATAAAGAGCTTTTAAAATTATCCCCAGGTGCTCACGGAATCTCAATATTACCTTTTTTATTAGGTGAAAGAGCATTAGGATGGTCAAATAACTCCAAGGGTATAATTTCAGGATTGAAATACTCGAATACATCTATAGAAATCCTACAATCCTTTTTAGAATCTATAAGCTATAGATTATTTTTGGTATATCAAATGCTAGAACCTTTTATTGATAAAGGGTCAGAAGTAATAGCAAGTGGTGGTGCAATAAAAAACTTACCTTGGTGGATTCAAACTACATCTGATGTTTTGGGTAAAGAAATAAATATATCAAAAGATAATCAAGATACTGGCAAAGGTGTTGCAATAATGATGTTAAAAGCTTTGGGGCAAATTAGTAATTTTGAAGATATGGAAACTGAAATAGAAGAAAAATATTATCCTAATGAAAAAAATCATAAAATTCATCAGGAATTTATAAACTCTCATTTAGATCTTTATAAAAATTATCAATCTTTAAATTAGATAGACAAATAATTCAGTATAATTTATATATGAATGAAAATTTTGATTTAGCTATTATTGGTGGTGGCATAGTAGGTTCAGCAGCAGCTTACTATTCATCCTTAAAAGGTCTTAAGGTAGTAATTATTGAAAAAGACTCAGTTGCTAGTCATGCCTCTGGTTTTGCTTATGGTGGTATAACTCCAATGGTAGGGTTAGATAAAAATTCTCCTTATGAGAAAATCAGTAAATATTCCTACGAATTACATAAAAATTTATCTACTGAATTACCTGATTTTTCAGGCATAGATTATGGGTATAAAATCTATCCAAATATAGAATTGGCATTAGATGAAAATGAAGAATCTAAATTAAGAAGTATTTATAAAGATAATTCAAATAACTTTTCATGGTGTGATAGGAATGAGTTACAAAAGATTGATCATCGATTAGGACCTAAAGTTTTATCGGGCCTTATATCTAATTATTCATCAGGAGTAGAGCCATATAAAATTACTTTAGCACTAGCTACTGCTGCAGAAAAACTGGGAGCAAGGATTATTAATTCTGAAGTTTTAGAATGTATTTCTAAAGGTTCTAAAATAGATCAACTAAGATTATCTAACGGTAATAATCTTAGTTGTGAAAATATAATTATAGCTGCTGGTCCTTGGAGTATGAATTTTTCAAAATGGTTTGGTGTCAAAATACCAATAACTCCATTGAAAGGGCAAATACTAAGGTTAAGAAGCGATGAAGTAATTGATAAAGGCTTTCATTGGGGACCAAATTATGTAACTACCAAACAGGATGGTTTAATTTGGGCAGGAACAACTGAGGAAGAAGAAGGATTTGATGAAAATCCATCTAATTATGGCTTAAATAGTATTTTAGAATCAGTCGTTGAAATATTTCCATTTTTAGAAGATTCTGAACTTGTACTACAAACTGCTTGCCTAAGGCCTCTTTCCGCAGATAAGTCACCCATTATTTCTAAATCTGATGTATACGAAAATCTCTTTTTAGCTTCTGGCACAGGTAGACAAGGAATCCTTTTAGCCCCTGCAATGGGGAAATTAATTTCAGATATGACAACTAACAATAAAACAGAAATTGAAGTTTCTGATTTTTCCCATCAAAGGTTCAAAACTTAAGCCATTGATGCACTAGCTCTATATGCAGTCCTAAGGTCTTGTTGTTCAAATTCTAAAGGTTTTTCTCCCATAGCAAATTCGTAAAGAGCGGCCTTATATATTCCTTCTAAAGTATAGATAATTGAGACTGAAATACTAGCACATAAAACTCCTACTATCATACCAAAAGTAGGGCTTGCTAAACCAAATATCCATCCTATGGCTCCACTTGCTAATAGAGCTAAGATCTGAAATATTCCGAAACCAAAATTAGCAGCAACTTGATTCCCCCAAGTTTGCTTAAATAATCCAGAAGATCTTTTTATAGCAGAAATAGGACCAAGATTTTCTGAAACAATGATTGGAACAACAAAGAAAGTCATCATTGCCCAACCTGCTTGAAGGAAACTTGCGAATAATTCTGTCATTATTTGTCCCATCATCCCTCTGTTTCTTCCGCTAGATCTTATAGCAGCAAATATTAATGCCATTATTGTAACAATAATTGACCACAGAAAAATATGATGAACATGCTTGAAAGCGTGGCTAAGCCCAGAAGATATATTAGGATCCCCTCCTCTTAATCTTTCTAAAGCAGCAGAAATTAGAGCAGAATTGAAAAATACAATAATAAAATTAGCCCCAAAAATCAAAATCGCTAATGGAATAATTGAGCCCTGTTCTTCAGGATTATCTGAAAAAGCTATTCCTCCAGTTGAGTATATTATTCCTAATAAAACAATTACAAAAATAGCAGCCATTATTGGAAAAAAAACCAGTTCTTTATCTTTTTTTAATACATTCACACATGACTTCATTAGGTGAATAGTATTAGAGATATTCCCAAAGAAACCTTGATTTACCATAATGCACTCCTTTATTTTGGAATTTATTTAATTATATTATTTTTTCGAAAAATTACTCAAGCGTAGCAGTGTGCCCTTTTTTAAGTAAATCCCAATCAATCTCATAGCCTAAACCTGGTTTAGTAGGAGCTTTTACATAACCACCTTCAAAGCTTATGTCTTCTACCAATCCAAACATATTAGCTCCTGTACAAGGGAAAAATTCAAAGAATTCACAATTTGGAACAGCCATTGTTAAGTGAAGATTAGCAACATTATTTAGGGAGTTCCCTCCATGATGTATTTCACATTTCATATTGAATCCTTCAGCTAAGTGACAAAGTTTTATCATAGGGGTTATGCCACCTGTTACAGGTACATCTCCTCTTAAGAAATCCGTTGCATACTCAGTTATCCACTCTGCCATTCCATAGAATCTACCAGGAGCATATTCCGTTGACATTATAGGTATATCTAATTTTTGATGAAGTTTTTTATAACTATATATATCTTCCTCTACTAGAGGATCTTCATACCAGTAAAAATTTAAGTCTTCAATTGCTCTACCTACTCTAACTGAGTCTTCATATTGATATGCCCACATTGAATCTAACATAAGTTTCATATCATCACCAACAGCCTCTCTGACTGCTTTACAAATTTCTATGTCATATTTTGGGTTACCATGGGGATGTATTTTGTGAGCAGTCCAACCGAGCTCTTTAAATTTTATTGCTTCTTCTGCATACTCTTCTTTTGTTTCATGATATGCAGTTGATGAATACACAGGAGCAGTTTCTTTATAAGTTCCTAAAAGTCTATGAATCGGTTGGTTAGCCATTTTTCCATTTATATCCCATAAACAAACGTCTATAGCAGCTATAACATATGTGGATACAGATCTATTCATCTTCCACATATCTTGCCATATAGCACCTATATCCAAGGGATTTCTTCCCATTACTATAGGTTTTATAAATTCTATTAATCCAGGAGCATGATGATTGGCACCTACTCTTGAGCTACCTAGAAAAGCATTACCATTTATACCTTGATCAGTTTCCACAGTAACTACCCCTAGTTGCACAGTACTTCCAAATTGGGTGTGATCATTAGTTTTCCACGGTTCTGTAGTCCAATCAAATAATTCTACTTTTACGTTTGTAATTTTCATGTTTTCTCCACTTTAGATAGTTAATTTGAGTGATATGTTATCATACCTTTTGTATGAAAAATTATAAATGGATTGCATTCTTAGCAGTAACTCTATCTTTATTTGTAAGTGTTATGAGTATGGGTGCTATTTTGATCTCATTAAAAGATATTTCAGACTCATTTAATACTCCTATTCATCAAGTTTCATGGATAGTTATTGTTCACTTATTGACTGTAACTGCAATTCTTTTGCCAGCAGGAAATATTGCAGATCGTTTTGGAAGAAAAAATGTTCATATATTTGGGATACTTATTTTTATCATTGGTACTTTAATAGGAGTATTTGCTAATACTTTTGAAATACTAATTTTTTCTAGAATAATTATGGCAATCGGTTCAGGTATGGGTCAGGCCGTAGGTGGCGCAATTGTTAGTAGTTTATTTCCTGATAGTGAGAGGGGTAAATCACTTGGAATGATGAGTACCAGTGTTGGTTTAGGACAAACTGTAGGTCCAGTAGTAGGAGGTCTATTAGTTTATAATTTTGGCTGGGAATCAGTATATGTCTTTTTATTAATTCCTATGGTCTTAGCCTTTATTTTAGGTTATTTGCTATTAAAGAAAGATGAAATAGAAGCAGTTGGAAGTGATAATCAAATCTTTGATTATAAGGGAACTTTATTTGGAATAAGCTTCATAATAACCTTGATTGTTGGTCTTAAGAATTTATCTTTTGAAAATATTTTCTCAAATTACTCTATATTATTTCTAATAATTTCTATTTTTTTTGGCCTAGCATTTATTTTCACAGAGTTAAGAGCAAATAACCCGCTTCTAAATTTTGGATTGTTTAAGAAAAAGGATTTTTCAGTTGCTGTAAATACTAGATTTTTTGCATTTATGTCTATGAGTACGGACATGATTATGATGCCAATATTTTTAACTGGATTATTAAACATTAATGAATCAAATGTTGGCTTTATGTTAATTTTTGGAGCTCTCGCATTTGCTATTTCTGCTCCAATTGGAGGAAGGCTTTCAGATCAATTTGGAAGAGAAAAATTTATAATACTTGGGCTTCTTCTTCTTATATTTGCTTATGCTATGATTTCACAGTTTTCTGTTAATACTTCAAAAATATTCATTACTTCTATTTTGATAATAGGAGGTATAGGTAAAGGTTTATGGGGATCTCCTAATATGGCTGTTACTTATAGCTCATTAGATAAAAATCAATATGGATTTGTTTCTTCAATTATCAGTTTCATCAGAAATATGGGAAATACACTAGGTCAAACATACGCCACAATAATACTTTCAGCATTCTTAATTATTGGAGCTAATTATAATGGTGATATAAGTGGATTGAGTTCATTAGAAGAAAGTTCAATAAATGTATTTCTAAATGCCTGGAAATTTATCTATTTTTCTTCTATATTTTTCCTGCTTATTTCATTAATTCCAAATATTTTTGCAATTAGACAAAAACAAATATAATAATTAGTATGAAAATTTTATTTTTATCAGTTTTTATATTTTTATTGTTTGCTTGTAATAACCAAGAAACTTTACAGGAACAAACTTCTAATTCAGACGAGGTTTTGATTATAGATGAAAACTCTAAACTGGTGAGAACTTTTGAAAATGATTACTCTCTGTGGAAAAATCAAAATAACGAAGATATATATAAGGACCTTTCTTCAAACTTAGGATCATTTAACTCATTTAAAGAACTTAGAGAAGCTCAGTACAGATCAAGAGGTATAATGACTGATTTATCTGAAATAGAGTTACTTATTGGATCTGGTAAACCTACTTTTCTTGAAGGATGGAGCGAAACATGCGTCTACTGTAAAATGAGTGAAGTTGTCTTAAGGGATTTAAAAGAAGAATATAAACAAGATGTAAACTTCATTGTTATTGATGTTGCAAATAGATATCTTGAAGATGTTACTCCAACTGTTAAGCAATATGAAATTTTTAGTACTCCTACTTATATAATTTTTGATAATAAAGGGGATGAAATTTATAGATCAGTAGGTTACTCCGCTCAAAAAAATAAACTTTCTGAAATTCTAAGTAATGCTTCTAAAAATTAGTTATGAAACTCAATGATTTATTAGAAAAAAATATTGTTAGATTAGCTCCAATGGCGGGAGTTTCTAATGCTCCTTTTAGAACAATTTGCCTAGATAATGGATCAGGATTTGTCACTACTGAGGAAATTGACTCAATATCATTAGTTTACAACAAATCTGAAAGAACTAGGTTGATTACAGCATTTTCTGAATATGAAAATCCAATTGCCATGCAACTTCTTGGATGTGACTCCGAATCATTAACTGAATCTTCAAAAATCCTTCAGGATTTAGGAGCAAGTATAATCGATATTAATATGGGATGCCCAGTTCCTAAAATTACTAAGAAGGGCAAAGGGGCAGCTTTAATGAAAGACATTACTCAAACGTCTAAATTAATCAAATCTATTAGAAATATAACTAAAATTCCATTAACCGTAAAAATTAGAAGTGGGTGGGATGAAAATAATATTAATGCAGTAGAGTTTTCAAAAATGCTTGAATCTGAAGGAGTAGATGGAATTACAGTACACCCTAGAAGTAGGTCCCAAAGATATGAAGGGAATTCTAAATGGTCAATTATAAAGCAGGTTGTTGATAGTATAAAAATTCCAGTTACAGGTAATGGAGATGTGAAGTCATATGATGATGCTAAAAGGATGATAGAGTTCACTAAATGTAAATCTGTTATGATTGGCCGTGGTGCAATTGGTAATCCTTGGGTTTTCAATAAAAGCTTAGAGGAATTGAGCTATGAAGAAAAAGAGTTATTTAAGAAAAAAACAATTATTAATCATTTACAACAAATTAAAAATTATTTTCCAAAGAAAAATTTGGATATACAAATAAAGAAAAATTTATCTTACTATGCAAAAGGATTCTATAATTCTAGGGAACTAAGGCAAAAAATATTTAGATCCTCTGATCCCATTGAAAATGTTATAGAATTATTTTTTAAATTATTTGATAGAAATGTAGAGAAAAATAAGCTTGAAAAAATTTCAGTATAAAAAGAAAAACTTAAGACCTACCTCGTCGAAGGTTATAGGTGCAGTTTTTTCGATTTTAGGTCATGAAAATTTACAAGGAAAAAACTTTTTAGACTTATATGCTGGAACTGGGGCATTAGGCCTAAGAGCTTTGGAGCTTGGTGTTTCTGTGTGTTATTTTGTTGATATAAATAATAAATTTTTACAAAAAATTAAAAATCAGATTGGAAAATATAATTTTGATGGAGAGGCAAAGATGATTAAGGCTAACTGTGAAAATCAATTAGGCAAAATATCAGAAAAATTTGATTTTATTTTTGCTGATCCTCCATATTCTGATAATTCACTCGATAAAATTATCACTCAAATTATTGATAATAAACTTTCTAAGCAGGATACAAAATTGATTTTTGAACATTCTTCTAGACAGAACATAGATAAATCTATTAAAATTTTTAATATGCAAGGGCAAAAAGAATATGGAGACACAAGTATTTCAATATTCTCTAGTAAGCAAGAGGGATAAAAAATGGTAAAAAGTATATATCCAGGTACATTTGATCCGATAACCAAGGGACATTTTGATATTGTGCAAAGAGCCTCATTGCTCTTTGAAAAAGTAACTGTGTGTGTTTACTCAGGTTCACTAAAAAATGTTATTTTTGATATTGACGAAAGAGTAAGTATGTTTCAACAAGCAGTATCTGACCTTAAGAATGTAGATGTTATACCTTTTAATACACTTACAGTTGATCTGGCTAAAGAATTAAATTCTTCAGCAATTATTAGAGGATTGAGAATTGGTGCAGACTTTGAGTATGAAAGAGAAATGGCTTTGACAAACAGAGAAATGAACTCAGACATAGATACAGTTTGCTTGATCTCTTCTTTAAGATACCAATATGTTAGTTCTAGTAGAGTTAAAGAGATAGCATCTTTAGGTGGTGATATTAAGTCATTAGTTCCAGAGCATGTTTTTGAGCCATTAATGAAAAGAATCAATAAATCTGCTTAAAATAGTACGGAATTTTAACATATCAATAACATAGAATTTATTTATTGGGAGGATTTATGAATATTATTGAAGAAATTAAAAATTTAGAAACTATTCTAAAAGAAACTAAATCTTTACCTGGAACTTCTAAGGTAATGATTGATAAATCACGTTCATTAGACATATTAAAGGATGTTATAGAGAATTTACCTAGTGAACTTGATGAAGCTGGAATGGTAACTAGACAAAAAGAAGCAATCATTGATCAAGCTGATAAAGAAGCTGTAAGAATTAGAAATTATGCAGACGAAGAATCTTCTACAATGAGAGAAATTGCAAAAAGAGATGCTGCAGAAATTCTATCGGATGCAGAAGCAAAAGCTGAGGAAATGGTCCTTGAAACCGCTATTGTAGAGCAAGCAAATAAAAGATCTGAAGAAATTATTAATGATGCTCAAGAGCAGTCTGAAAGAATTATTATGAATGCTCAACAAGAATCCAGCAGAGTATTAGATGAATCAGAAAAAATTGCTATTGATAGAAGAGATGGTGCTGATAACTATGCAAAAGAGGTTCTTTATGCCCTTGAAGAAAGAATTTCAACTATTCTTAGTCAGGTGAGAAGTGGACTTGATCTTTTGGATGATCCTTCAGAGAATATTACTGTAGAAAAAAACCAATAATTTACCTACCGTAATCATCTTCGATTCTTTCAATATCTTCCTCATCAATATAATCACCTATTTGAACCTCAATTATTTCAAGAGGATCTATCTCTGAAATATTTTCTATCCTATGTTTTATAGTTCGAGGAACACTGGCAGACTCACCTCTGCCTATTTCTAAAATGTCCTCGCCTACAGTTACTCTAGCTGTACCTCTGGCCACGATCCATTCTTCATCTCTGTGTTTATGTGTTTGTAATGAAAGCCTGCTACTAGGCTTAACAATTAATCTTTTGGTTTGATAACCTGGCCCCTTACAAAGTATTTCATAACTTCCCCAAGGTCTGTCTGTTTTGGTTTCTTTTTTATCAAATGAAATATTTATAGGATTGTTTTCTTGCATTTTCAGATTATATTTTTAAAGAATCTTATAACAAAAACCAATAACATCCTATATTAAAGAAATATCACAAAAGAATATTACTGCGATTCATATTGAAATAGTTATAAAATTATAAATTATAAACATTTAGAAAATATTTACATGGAAAACTTATCTGAAGACAGAATAATTAAAGATAGACTTGAAAAACTTGAAAAATTAAGAAAATTGAAAATTGATCCCTATCCAAATAGATGGGAGAAAGATCGAACTATAATCCATGATGCTATTTCAGCATATGATGATTCCGACGAAAGTACTAATTCCAAGCAATTATGCCTTTCAGGAAGAATTACTGCTAAAAGAGCAATGGGAAAAATTATATTCTTTGACATCAAAGATCAATCAGGAAAAATCCAATTACATTATAAGGAAGAAGAATCAGAAATAAATAAAGACTTTTTAGAGTTAATTGATATTGGAGATATTGTTGGAGTAGAAGGGCATTTATTTAGAACTCGCAGAGGAGAGCTTACCTTAGATTTACACGAAATTGTTATTTTAACTAAAGCAATAAGACCTTTACCTGATAAATGGTCGGGTTTAAAAGATAATGAAATAAGATATAGGCAAAGATATTTAGACCTCATTTCTAATGAGGAGTCTTTAGAAATTGCTGTGAAAAGATCTAAGGCCATTTCATCAGTACGAAACTTTATGAATAATAAAGGTTTTTTAGAAGTAGAAACTCCTATATTGGTTGATATTCCAGCAGGAGGTAGGGCAATTCCCTTTTCAACATATCATGAGTCTCTCGAGAAGGACTTATTCTTAAGAATAGCCACAGAACTTCATTTAAAAAAATTGATAGTAGGTGGAATTGAAAAAGTTTATGAAATAGGAAGATTATTTAGAAATGAAGGAATTGATCATGATCATAATCCTGAATTCACAACTATGGAATCATATGAAGCTTATGAAGACTATAATACTGTTATGAGAATGGTTGAAGATTTAGTCTCTTATGTTTCAATTGAAGTCAATGGAACTACAAAAATTAATATATCTGATGATCTTACTATTGATTTAGCACCACCCTGGCAAAGACTAGATTTAAGAAAAGCTATTATTGATAATACAGGAATAGATTTTTTGAAGTTTAAAAATAATAATGATTTAGCCAACGAAATGAAAAATAAAGGTTTTGTTGCTGATCAGAATGAAGCTTGGGGGATATTGCTTGACAGATTGATCTCACAAGGAGTTGAACCTAAACTGATTAAGCCTACATTTCTATTAGATTATCCAATAGAAATGTCTCCTTTAGCGAAGTTAAAACCTGGGTCTAAAGATGTAGTAGAAAGATTTGAAGCTTTTGTATTGGGTCATGAATTGGCAAATGCATTTACAGAATTAAATGATCCTATTGATCAAAGAAATAGATTTTTAGAACAAGAAAAACAAAGAAAAAACCTTGGAGATAATGAAGCTGATAGACTAGATGAGGATTTCCTTATTTCAATTGAACATGGGATGCCTCCAACTGGAGGTTTGGGTATAGGTATTGATAGATTGATAATGCTTATTACAGCTCAAGATCAAATTAGAGAAGTTTTGTTATTTCCACAATTAAGAAGTAAAAAATAATGTTAGATATAAAAAAAATTATAGAAAATAAAGAAATTTTTTCAGAAGGCTTATCAAATAGAGGATATGATGTTTCCAATTTGGATACATTATTAGAACTAGATACTAAACGGCGTAATTATATCTCTGATGGTGATGATAAAAGATCAAAAAGGAATGAAATATCAAAAAAAATTGGACAAGAGAAAAGAAAGCCAACATCTGAAGAAAGTTTATTCATAAAAAATCTATCAGGAGAATTAAAAAAAGTAGATGAAGAGCTTGCTCTTATAAATGAAAAAATAAAAGAAATTATGCTCAATATTCCAAATTTACCAGATAAAAATGTACCAATAGGAGAGGATGAGAATTCAAATATAGAAAAAAATGTAATTGGAGTTCAAAGAGATGAAAATTATATAAAGCCTCATTGGGATATAGGACCAGAGAAAGATATTTTAGATCTAGAAGCGGGGGCAAATATATCAGGTGCTAGATTTTTTGTTTTTAAAGGGAAAGGAGCACGACTTCATAGAGCTTTGATGAACTGGATGATGGATGTACACACAGATGAATTTGGATATGAAGAAATTGATCCCCCTTATTTAGTAAAGCAAGAAACAATGATAGGATCTGGGAATTTACCAAAATTTAAAGATAATTTATACAGAGATGATGAGACTGATCTTTGGCTTATACCTACGGCTGAAGTTTCATTAAATGGTCTACATCAAGGAAAAATTATATCTCCAGCTAGCTTACCAAAAAGTTATGTTGCAAGAACCCCAAGTTTTAGAAAAGAACATACATCTGCAGGCAGAGATATCAGAGGTATAAAAAGAGTACATCAGTTTTATAAAGTTGAGATGTTTAAGTATGTTCATCCAGATGATTCTGAAGAACATTTAGAATCTATGATAAATAATGCAAGAACTCTTTGTGATAGATTAGAGTTAAGTTCTAAACTCATTCAATTATCAACAGGAGATATAGGGTTTCAATCTGCCATAACGTTTGATATTGAAGTTTGGGCTGCTGGTTCTAAGGAATGGTTAGAAGTGTCATCTATATCTAATTGTTATGATTTCCAGTCTAGAAGAAATAATACTAGATATAAAGAAACTCAGGCTTCATCAACAATTTTTCCTCATACATTAAATGGATCCGGTCTAGCTCTCCCAAGAATTTGGGTAGCTATAATAGAGAATGGTCAACAAGAAGATGGAAGTATTAAAATTCCTGAAGTTTTGATACCTTATACAGGTTTTGACCGTATCTAATTATTCTCTAATGTACTTAATTTTTCCTGTTCCTTCGAATGATCTTTGATATTGTAAAGGCCAAGCATTAATGTCTTCTTGAGAGTATAAGCTCCAATATGGATTTCTCAATAATTCTCTTCCTAAAAATATTGCATCAGCTTCATTATTACTCAATATTTTTTCTGCATGACTATTGTCAGATATTAATCCAACTGTACCTGTAAGAATTTCTGCACCTTCCTTAATAGATTTTGAGAGGGGAACTTGATAACCTTTTTCTAACTTAATTTTTTGATCTGAATAGTTTCCTCCAGATGAGCAATCAATTAAATCCACTCCAACTTCTCTTAATTTTTTTGATAATAAAATGGAAGATTCAATATCCCATCCGTTAGGATGATATTCTGTTACAGATATTCTCGCAAAAACAGGTATTTTGTCTCCAATTTTTTTTCTTATTTCTTTTGCTATTTCTACTCCAAAGGAAGTTCTGTTTTCAATTGTTCCTCCATAACTATCTTCTCTAATATTTGATATTGGAGAAAAAAATTCATGAACCAAATAACCATGTGCTAAATGTAATTCAATACATTTGAATCCTGCTTCAATCGATCTTTGTGCAGAATCTACAAATTTAGATTTAATATCATTAATTTCTTCGATTGTTAATTCAACAGGTTCCTGAGATTCATCATCAAAAGGTATTGAACTTGGTCCTTTAGGAATCCATCCTCCATCTTTGCTTTCAATTTTACCTCTACCTTGCCACGGTCTTTTAGTTGAAGCCTTTCTACCTGCGTGAGCTAGTTGTATAGCTGGAGTTGAGCCTTGTTCCGAAATAAACTTTGTTATTTCTTTTAATGGTTCTATATGTTCATCTTTCCAAATGCCCAAATCCCAAGGACTAATTCTTCCCTCTGGTTCAACTGCAGCGGCTTCGGACATCACTAAACCTGCACCACCCACTGCTCTTGATCCTAAATGAACCATATGCCAATTATTAGCAAAACCGTCTTCACATGAATATTGACACATTGGTGACACCCATGATCTATTTTTTATTTCTTCACCTCTTATTTTAATTGGGTCAAAAAGTTTAGACATCGATTTCTCCATTAAATTTTTCCATAGATTTAGTTATACCATTTTCAATTATATTTATGCATGCATCTGTAGCATCTTCACAAGATTTATTTACCAATTTTTCATTTTTTACTTTTGATAATACATACTTTATTTGATCTTCATTTTGATGAGGTTTACCAATACCAACTCTTAATCGAATGAATTTTTCAGTTCCAAGGTGGTTAATTATAGATTTTAATCCGTTGTGACCTCCGCTACTTCCTTTTCTTCTTATTCTTATTCTTCCTTCTTCAAGGTTTATATCATCTGATATAACGATAGTTCTATCTAGAGAAAATTTACCCTTATCAAGAAGATCTTTTATAGCTAAGCCTGAATTATTTACAAAAGTAGTAGGATATATCGTATATATACTGTATTCATCAAGGTCAAATCTTACTTCTAAGTAGTTTTTTTCTTTTTTTTGATATTTTTTGTAAACAGATAATTTTTTTTGCAAATTGTCTAGTATCCACCAAGGTACGTTATGCTTTGTATTTGCATATTTATCCCCAGGGTTGCCTACTCCTAAAATTATCCAATTATCCATTAGGTATGATCCCTTCTTCGATTAAAGATTTTAGTTGAGAAAAATTAATTATAGTCACATCTTTATCCTGAGCTTCTATTAATTTAGAGCCTGGGTTTTCTCCCAAAATAAGATAATTTGTTTTGTTTGAAACTTTATTTGTAACCTTACCTCCATTATCTTTTATAAGTATTTCTAAATCATTTCTTTTTATATCATTAAAACTTCCAGTTATTACAAAAGATTTCTTTTCAAATAAATTACTGTTTTGATTATTTTTTTCATTTTCTTTACTAATTCCAATTTCTAAGAATTTAGATATTAATATTCTGTTGTTTTCATCCATTGACCATCTAATAAAATTTTCAGCAACTATTGGTCCAATTCCATCAATATCTATTAATATTTCTCTTAGATTATCTGAATTTTCAATTTTGTTATTAAGTTCTTCTAAATTATTTATTTTTTCTGATATTAGCTCTGCTATTTCAGAACCAACTCCATCTATGCCAAAAGAAGTTAATAATCGACTAAATTTTTTGTTTTTAGAATTTTCTATACTCAATAAAAGTTTATTGATACTCTTATCTCCAAATCCTTCAATTTGGTTTAATTCATTTATATGATTTTTTAGGGAATAAATATCATCTAATGATTTGATGATATTATTTTTGAAAAGTATAGAACAAATTTTATTTCCTAAGCCTTCAATATCCATGCAATTTTTAGAAGCAAAATATTGTAACAACCTTTCAAATTTATTTTCACACGAAGAATTTGTGCACATTATTGAAACTTCATTTGGGTCTACAAAGAGAATGCTGTTACAAGGAGGGAGACAATTTTTAGGGAACTGAAACTTTTTAGAATCTTTTTCTCTCTTATTATTTTTAGATACTCTTAATATTTGTGGAATTACTTCTCCTGCTCTTTGAAGTTCAATTAAGTCTTTCTCTCTTAGATCTTTTCTCTCAATTTCATCTTTGTTATGAAGAGTTGCTCTACTTATAGTTACTCCATCGATTATTACAGGTTCTAATTCTGCCCATGGTGTCAATACTCCAGTTCTGCCAACGTTAAAATTGATCTTTTTTATGGTTGTCTCAACTACTTCGGGTGGAAACTTGAACGCTGTGGCCCATCTAGGTATTCTACCTGTGCTACCTAGTTTTTTTTGGTAATTTACGTTATCTATTTTTATTACTATTCCATCAGTTCCATAGTCTAAATTTGATCTTTTGGAACTCCAATACTCAATAAATTCTAATAATTCTTCTAAAGAATTTAATTTTTTGTGATTTTTTTCAGTCCTTAATCCTAAATCTTTTATTTTATCTAAAGCCTTTGATTGTGAATCTAATAATTCTGACCCTTGACCATCTAAAAGACTATAGAAAAAAATATTTATAGGTCTTTTTGAAGTTTCAGATGGATCAAGTTGTCTAACAGAGCCTGATGCAGCATTTCTAGGGTTTGAATATATTCTTGATCCTTCTGACTCTCTCTGGTTATTAAATTGATTAAATTTTGAATTAGGAAAATATATTTCACCTCTGAATTCTAATGAATCTAAACTATTTATTCTTAGAGGAAGAGATCTTATCGTTTTAACATTATTAGTTATTTCTTCACCCGTAACTCCATTTCCTCTAGTTGACGCTTCAGATAAAACCCCGTTTACATATTTCACTGAAACAGCCAGTCCATCTATTTTTAATTCACACATAATAGGGAAGATATTTTCTCCAATAGTTTTTGAGTTTCTTTCTATCCATTCTTTCAATTCTTCGTAATTAAAAACATTCGACAAACTTAACATTGGAGTTTGGTGTTGAACTTGATTAAAATTTTCTGCAGGAAGGCTTCCTACTCTTTGAGTAGGAGAATTCTCGGAGATTAGTTGAGGATATTTTTTTTCTAAATCAATTAATTCTCTAAATTTTTTGTCATACTCAAAATCAGACATTGACGAATTTTCTTCAATGTAATAAGCTTCATTAGCTTTTTCTATTTCTCTTCTTAAATTTTCTATTTGTCTTTTACTTTGATTTGAAACCATAAAAAAAAAATTATAAATTATTACTAAATTATAGATATTACAACTAATTTTGGAAGTGTTATGAATGAGTAGATTAGAAGTCATTGAAGCATCTACTACAAAACAAATTTCTGATTGCTTAAAAATCAGAGAGGAAGTTTTTATAAATGAGCAAGGAGTTCCTAAAGAGGAAGAACTTGATGAATTAGATAATTCATCCTTCCATGCACTAGCCTATCTCGATTCAATGCCATTAGCAACTGGTAGATTATTAAATATTTCTAAAGATAATATGACAATAGGAAGGATGGCTGTATTAAAAAAATATAGAAAAAATGGATATGGAAGAAAGGTTTTGAGTTTTTTGGAGGTAAATGCTGAACGTCTAGGAGCTAAGATAATTACTCTCCATGCGCAGTTACACGCCAAAGAGTTCTACATTGATTCAGGATATGAAGAAAAAGGAAATATATTCCTTGAGGCTAATATTCCTCATATAGAGATGTATAAAATTTTATGAGTATTATTTTTCTTCCCAACCAGGTTTTCCACCACACCTAATGCATCTTCGTATACTAAAAATATCATCCCAATCTCCATCTAATGCCACAAAATCTAGAACACATCTCATAGCCTTATCTATATTTGGTAAATCATACTTTTTGGTAATATGTTCAAGCATACCAACTAGATCTTCTTGAATTTCAAATGAAACAGACTTTTTTTTACCAGCCATATTAAACTCCCTAGTTTTTTTATAATGATAAATAAAATAAATATGGTTACAATGTTTTATTCAAATTTTCTATAAAATAACAACATAAGAAAAAAATATTAAGAATTTATGGCAGAGCTACTTCCGTTTAAGGGCATTAGATATAATCAAAAAATATCTGGAGATTTATCATCAAACGTCTGTCCTCCTTTTGATAGCATTTCTCCGAGGCTTCAAAAAAAGTTATATGAAATTTCTAACTATAATACTGTCAGGCTTGAATTAGGTCTAAGAGGTTTAGATGAAGATCCATATTTTTCAGCAGCTGAGACTCAAAATAAATGGATTAAGGAAGGAGTTTTGATTCAGGATAACTCTCCTTCAATTTACGTAACTGAAGAAGAATTTTCTTATGGTGACAAAACTATAACTCGAAAAGGATTTATATGTGCAATTAAGGTCGAAGATTATTCAAAAAGAATAGTTATCCCTCATGAAAAAACGAGAGATGAATGGGTCGAAGATAGATTTAAGCTTATGGAAGTAGCAAGATCAAACTATAGCCCATTATTATGTCTTTATGAAGACGATTCTAGAGAGACTGTTGCTAATTTAGTCAAATCAATTTCTGGTAAAAAACCATATATAGATATTTCACCTGATGGCTTGCAAAAAATTAAAGTTTGGCGAGTTACTGATAAAGGAACTATAAAATTAATTTGTGAGAAATTCTCAGATTCTAAAATTTATATTGCGGATGGACATCATAGGTACGAGGCAGGTCTCAGATATTTGTCTAATGTAAGGTCTAAAAGAGAAATAAATTCTAAAGAATCAATAAATTACAGAATGATCCAATTGATTTCTATGAATGAACCAGGATTAATTACTCGATCTTATCATCGATATATAAAATTAGAATTATCTAAAATAGATGAGTTATTGAAGAAAATAAATTCTAATAAAAATATTCATGAATATAAGAAATTTTCTCAATCTTTTGATGAAAATTTTATTAATAAATTTTATAAAGATATTTGTGAAGAAAATAACTTTATAAATACTCATTTTGGGATAGTAGTTAAAAGAGATAATCAAATTAATACTTATGTTTATTCAGAAAATAACAAAACTCAAATAAATGATTATACATTTATCCATGAAAATTTTATTAAGCATAACTTACAACAAGATTTTGAAGAAAATATAATGTTTGAAACAGATCTAAATGAAATAAAAAACAAGTTATTGTCTAAAGATAATTTAATTGTACTAATGATGAGGCCAATTCCTATGGATAGTTTTTTATCAGCAGTTAATTCTGGAGATAGATTGCCTCCTAAGGTCACAAACTTTTTGCCAAAGCCACCTGCAGGATTAGTTTTTCAAAGTTTAGAAGGTAATATATAAAATTAACCAATTATTTTGTTAATACATCCACTAATATAATCAATATTTTTAGTAGTAATACCTGCGATGTTTATTCTCCCAGATCCTACAATATAAATAGAATGCTCATCCTTTAATTTATTAACATCATCACTATTTATCCCACTAAAACTAAACATACCTTTTTGATCAACTATAAAAGAAAAATCTTTTTTGCAACCCAGTTTGATTAGATTAGAATTAAGTGAAGATCTCATATCTTTAATTCTTTCTCTTAATATTGTTAGATCCTTAATCCATAACTTCTTCAAATGATCATCATTTAGTATGA
>CEVU01369195.1_pt1 | contig 20164 bp, 17 predicted proteins | sample 427081 | NCBI WGS metagenome assembly CEVU01 (sample SAMEA2623868, study PRJEB7988) | marine metagenome | biome: marine biome (ENVO:00000447); feature: deep chlorophyll maximum layer (ENVO:xxxxxxxx); material: "saline water (ENVO:00002010), including plankton (ENVO:xxxxxxxx)" | depth 80 m | reverse complement strand
TTTTTTTATCTAATTATGTATTAGACTCGAAATCAAATAATGAATATAATATTGAACACTCATACAGGATATGTGGATGTTATGAACTCAAAACAAGACATCACTTTGCCATCTGGGATTACCATAGATAAAATCCTTGAAGTGTACGAAAAAATGCTAATGGTTCGCACCTTGGACGAACGGGTTTGGGCTATGAACCGCCAAGGTAAAGTTCCCATAGCAGCTTCTTGCCAAGGCCACGAAGCTGCACAATTGGGCACATTGCTAGCGGCTGAACAGGGCCCTGAATGCTTTTTCTTTACATATTATAGAGATTTAGCATTGAAATTTGGAGTAGGCCTAGATGAAACCCAAATTATGCTTTCCTATCTCGGCAAAGAAGGTGACCCATACAGTAATGGCCGGCAATTCCCTTTACAAGGTTCAGATTTGCCAAGAAATATTATCCAATTATCCAATGTAGTAGCAGCAGGAATGACTCAGGCCGTTGGCCATGCTCTAGCATCAAAAATCCAGAATAAATCCACTGTAACCATGTCATTCTTTGGAGACGGTGCTTCCAGTCAAGGAGAATGCCACGAGGCAATGAATTTTGCAGGTATTCATAAACTACCGATCATATTTATATGCGAAAACAATCATTATGCAATTTCAGTACCACAAAAATTACAGATGGCCATATCAGAAGTCTCTGAAAGGGCTCCAGGTTACGGACTTGAAGCGCTCTCTATAGACGGGTCAGACCTGTTACAAGTTTATGAAACGATGCAAAAAGCCATTGATTTAGCGAAGACTTTTAATCCAGTATTAGTAGAAATGAATGTTGAGCGCATCATGCCTCATACCTCTGATGATGACCATACTAGATACAGAGATCTCTCGGAAATTGATGAGTTGACAAGCAGGGATCCTCTTAAAAAACTCGAATCTTTAATTTTAGAAAATAATCTGTCCAGCGATATACAAATAAAAAAAATTAAAGAAGCATGCATTGAAAGAATAAATACCGCCACAACATTGGCAGAGGCTGCTCCGGAACCAGACACCAAAACTTTGATGAATAATCTTTTCGTTGAGTGAACATCATATGGCAGAATTAAGCGTAATTGAATCTATTAGAACAACTCTCTGGGAAGAAATGAAAAGAGATCCCTCTGTCATAGTACTAGGCGAAGACATAGGACAACGAGGAGGAGTGTTCTTAGCCACTCAAGGTTTTCTTGAAGAATTTGGCGCGACTCGAGTAATAGACACACCATTAGCAGAAGCTTCAATAATGGGAGTTGCGCTTGGAGCCTCTTTTAATGGATTACGTCCCATCCCAGAAGTACAGTTCTCAGATTTCATATGGCCCGGCTTGAATCAAATTATTGGGGAAGCCTCAAAAACTTCTTACGGTAGCAATGGTCAGTTAAATGCCCCTATGGTAATCCGAATACCTTATGGGGGAGGCATAAGAGGGGGGCTATATCATTCACAGAATGTTGAATCTTATTTCTTTCACACACCCGGTCTAAAAATTTGCGCTCCTTCAACTCCCTACGATGCAAAAGGATTATTGAAATCCGCCATACGAGATAACAATCCCGTTATATTCCTTGAACACAAGAAAACATACCGGCTGGTACGAGGAGAAGTGCCAGACCAAGACTATTCTATCCCGATAGGCAAAGCAGATATAAAAAGATCTGGCCAAGACATCACAGTGATATCATATGGACTAATGTTACATTACTGCCTAGAAGCTGCTAAATTGTTAGAAGATAAAAAAGTTGACTCTGAAATAATAGACTTGATGAGTTTACGCCCTCTAGACATTCCAACCATTGTAGAGTCTGTGAAAAAAACAGGTAAATTGATTATCGTTCACGAAGACAATATTACTGGGGGTGTAGGGGCAGAAATAGCAGCCATGGTTTCCGATTTAGCATTCGATTACTTAGATGGGCCTATAAAAAGAATTTGCGGTCCCGATATCCCCACAATGCCTTTCGCAAAGTCTTTAGAAGATGCATACCTACCAAATACCCAAAGTATCTATGATGGCATCTTAGAATTAAGCCAGTATTAAAGTTTGGAGTCTGATTTTGCTAGAAGTTATTAATCTTCCTCAGGTTGGTGAATCCATAGTCGAAGGAACCATAGCTAAATGGCTGAAACAGCCAGGAGAATCTATAAAGCAATACGAACCGTTAGTTGAAGTCATTACAGATAAAGTAACTATGGAAGTGCCTAGCCCTGTGGAAGGTATCATTACTAAATTATTAGCCCAAGAAGGAGAAACAGTAGCCGTAGGATCCCCTATACTCGAACTTAATGTCCAAAATGAAACCACCTCTGAGCCCGTTGCGAATAATTCCAAAGTGTCTAGAACAGGTTTCTTAGTCGACAACATAACTCAAGTAGGACCTACAGGAGGAATCCCCACGGATGCTGTAGAAGATAGCCAATCGCCCGAATCAAAACCGTCAGCATCAAGAATATCTCCAGCAGTCCGGAGGCTAGCACAAGAATTATCCATTAATCTTAAAGAAGTGCAAGGAACAGGTATTAATGGCAGGATTACAAAAAATGACCTACTCGCTTTTCAGCAACCTATCGAAAAAGATCCAACTTTAAATAAGAAAACAACTGCAATAAGAAAAACCATAGCTAATCACATGATGGAAAGTTACACTCAAATTCCTCATGCATGGACAATGATTGAAGTAGACGTCACCAATTTAGTGGACACCAGAACTCGCTTCAAAGAGAAATTCGCGTCCGAAATGGGATTTAATCTCACATTCATGCCTTTCTTTATAGAAGCAATAATGACCTCACTAAAAAACAATATGAATTTCAACGCTGAATGGAAAGGCAATGAAGTCGAACAGCATATTAATATTAATCTTGGCATTGCCGTAGCTTCTCCGACCGGTCTAATAGTTCCAGTGATACATCAAGCTGAGTCTTTGAATTTTAAACAGCTAGCTACTCAAGCAAACGCTTTAATAAACAAAGCTAATACAAACAAATTAGAAATAAATGATGTTCAAGATGGAACTTTTACAATTAATAATACTGGAGCATTGGGATCACTTTTATCTAAACCAATTATCAACCAGAATCAATCCGGAATCATTACTATGGAAGTTATTTCCCGAAGGCCTCACGTGGTTGGAGATGGAATATCTATACGTTCAATGATGAATATATGCTTGGCTTTCGACCATAGACTTAATGACGGTTACGAAGCTTCTAAACTGCTGAACAATGTGAAAGATTACCTGGAAAACATTCCTTCAACTTTCAGTTTATGAAGATGAATTCGACACTAGATATAGTTGACCTAGGCTTAATTCCTTATAAAGAAGGGATAGACCTCCAGAACCAATATGTGCTGGATATGCAGGCTAGTAAACGAGGAAATACTTTGCTTCTCATGGAACATCATCCTACTGTAACCGTAGGTCGCACTAGCAACCCAAATCATCTCCTCCAATCTATAAAGAATGAACCTGAAATTGAAATCATTAATACAGACAGAGGAGGGCAAATCACCTTTCATGGGCCTGGACAACTGGTAACATACCCATTAATAAACATAAAATATCTAGGGGGACCTCTCAAATATATACGAACCTTAGAATCTATAATCATATCGGTACTCAATGACCTAGAAATAAAATCTCAAACTATAGAAGGCCTCACAGGAGTCTGGGTTAACGACGCAAAAATAGCCGCAATAGGGGTTAAAATATCAAAAGGAATAGCATTTCATGGGTTCGCATTGAATATTAACACCGATCTCTCTTTTTATGATCACATAGTCCCGTGTGGTATAAATGATAAAAAAATCACATCAATGCAAAACATCCTAGGAATCGAATATCCTATAGAACAAGTTAAGCCTTTGGTAATTAAGCATTTTTCCGAAGCATTTAATCTAAGAAATTAATTCGCACTCTTGCATAAGGAATAAATCATGTCTATATCTAAAAAAATCCATAAATTCATCGAAGAAGGCGGATGGATCAGAAAAATGTTTGAGTCAGGAATTATATTAAAAGAACAGTACGGTTCCGAAAATGTATTCGATTTATCTTTAGGAAATCCAGTAATAGAACCACCTCAAGAATTCCACGAAGCATTACTGAAGTTAGCCTCTAATCCTAGACCTGGAATGCATCGTTATATGCCTAATGCAGGATATCAAAATACCAGAGACGTAATAGCAAATTCAATCGCTAAAGAATCAAAAGTAAACCTGACTGGTAACAATATAATAATGACATGTGGAGCTGCTGCTGCTTTGAATGTCACGTTAAAAACCATACTAGATCCCAAAGAAGAAGTGATTATATTATCTCCTTTCTTTGTGGAATACGAATATTACATTGATAACCATGGTGGTAAACCTGTTATCGTTCCAACTAATCCTGATTTCTCTCTGAACATGGATGATATCGAGAAATCTATTACGTCTCGTACTCGAGCAATCATAATAAATTCACCGAATAATCCTACAGGGGTTGTATACAATGAAAAAACATACCAGGACCTATCGGAGATATTCATAAAAAAGCAAAAAGAACACAATCGAACAATCTACATTATTAGTGATGAACCTTACAGAAAAATTGTTTTTGGATCTACAGTATGCCCGCATTGGTTCAACTATTATGACAATTCAATTATTGTTCACTCTCATGCAAAAGATTTAGCTCTTCCGGGAGAACGCATAGGATACATTGCCGTGTCTCCACACAGCGCAGAAACATCACTGTTGATAGACGGCCTGACATTCTCAAACCGGATCCTAGGGTTTGTAAATGCGCCTGCATTGATGCAAAACCTAGTTGAGCATTTACAATCAACAGTGGTAGATCCTCAAATATATGAAACAAAAATGAACTTCTTATATTCTGAATTAACCGAAATGGGATATCAGATAACAAAGCCACAGGGAGCATTTTACTTATTTCCTAAGAGCCCTATTAAGGACGATGCTGTATTTACAGAAGAATTACTCGCCGAAAAAGTATTGGTAGTGCCCGGCAGAGGATTTGGAAGTCCAGGACATTTTAGAATTTCTTACTGTGTTGAAGACTCAGTAATTGAAGGATCTTTACAAGGATTTAAAAAAGTTTCAGAAAAATACCACATGATATAGTGTCTGAGTACAAAATATCTAGGATATCAAAATGAACATTCCAACTATACTAACAATTATCCGCATGATCGCAGTGCCTTTCATTATATTTTTTATATATATAGGACAATTCTCAGAAATTGTTCCGCCCTATAACACTATTCTAATATTCGCTGCAGGAATCTTATTTGCCACAGCGGCAATCACTGATTTCATAGATGGCAAATTAGCTAGAAGTACCTCTCAAGTAACAAAGCTTGGGACTTTCTTAGACCCTATTGCTGACAAATTCATGGTGTGTTCCGTTCTTGTCACGTTGGTTCTAGTCTATGCTGAAACAAGTTATGGGCTGTTATTTACAGTATTAACTACGGCTGTAATAGCTAGAGAAATATTAATTACAGGTCTTAGAGAATGGACTGCTAGAATGCGAGAGGAAGAAGCCTCTGCCGTTTCCCAATCCGGCAAATTAAAAGCAGGATTTCAAATGACCGGCATCACCATGTTAATAGTGGCTCCTTGTGTTAACAACATTACTTTTCTCCAAATATCTATGGCTGTATTTGGAATAGGTGTAATTCTAGGATTAACATCGGCATACAGTTATTTAAAGGTATCAAAAAAAACTTTCATGTAGCCTTAACTGGATTATTCGGTCAATTCCGAATCGGTGTATTAGATGGAGATAGCTTTATGGGACGACGAAGCGTCCAATATGATCCTGCAGCACAAATATAAATGATGATGCATGGAATTAAAGACCAATAGTAGCTATCTGTTTTGTCAAAAATATATCCCATCCAAACCGGTGTACTCATAGACATCAATTGATTTGGTAAATGATGCCATCCCTGCAAAGTAGCAAAGTTTTTCCTGCCAAAATAATCTCCTAACATTGCCCACGCTAATGGATTCGCAGCATCAGATAAAGCTAACATTACTGCGAACAAGCCTAATTGCCACAATGCACCACTCCGATCAAGCAAAACCAACATCGACGCTCCTCCGAGAAGCATACACAATGCACTTACCTTCTCTTTACGCCATCTATCACCTACCCAACCAATCATAGGGTTCAAGGCCATCGAACCCACTGAAAAAACCATCATGAAAAAAGAGGCAATAATTAAACTCTCTGTCTCTGATCTATCTGTACCTTGTAAAAACCATATCATCATTGGAGCCATCAACAAATTGATACCAGATGTCACAGTATTCCGTAATCCTGTAGCAATCATCAACTGCCAATAAGCGACTGTGTGCATGGCCTCACTTATCCCAAAATCTTCTTCTTCTCCATAATCAGAATCAGATAAATTGATATTCGGATCTTCTATTATCCCATCTGGCTTAAGCCCCATAGACTCCGGAGATTGTTTGACCAACCAGGAAGTGCTAGTCATAAAAACTATGACAAAAATTCCAGTAATGAAAGAGGAACGTCTCCATCCCCAAGTTAATACCATCCAAGCAACCAGCGGAGCAAATGCGCCCCCAAATCCATTACCTGTAGATATAATTGACATGGCCAAGCCTCTATGTTTCCTGAACCAAGCATTAATTGCCGGGATAGCTGCTGTATGGTATCCGGCTCGAACACCAAAAGAAATTAATCCAACAAGCACTAAACAGAACATAAAATAACTGTGTACAGCTGCTAAAAATATAAATCCCAACCCGGAGGTTATTCCACCAAATACCAACATGTTTCTATAACCAAATTTATCTACTAAATACCCGATTATGGGAGCTGCAATCCCCGCAGTTAATCTACCCAACATATCCGCAAATGCTATAGAAGAAACTCCTATGCCTAATTCTTTACGTATAGGTATTACATATATAGTGAAATTTCTATTGAAAGCACCAATTTTGACAGTAATGCCTAGTAAACTAACCAAAACAATCCACCAACCATAATATATTCGTGGGTTAGGTGAATTTGGTTTTTTTTCTATATCCGAATTCAATGATTAACCTTAACCTTTTAGTAATGATATTCTAAGATGTTCCCGGCAATTTGGGAGCTTTTAAAGTCCAATATGAACCTGCCGCTAAAATGTATATCATTATGCATAGAATCAAAGCCCAATAGTAACTTTCTGTTTTATCGTAAATAAGTCCCATCCAGACTGGAGTGCTCATAGACATCAATTGATCTGGAAGGTGCTGCCAGCCACGCAAGGTAGCGAAGTTTTTCCGTCCGAAAAAATCTCCTAAAATAGCCCAGGCCAATGGATTTGCGGCATCAGCCAAAGAAAGCATAAGTGCAAAAATAGCCAACTTCCATAAAGAACCGCTATGATCCAAAAGGGCTAATATCGAAAGGGCACCCGTAATCATACATAATGCACTCACTCTATTTTTATGCCAACGATCCCCAATCCATCCCACCATAGGATTCAAAAATAAAGTTCCCAGAGAAAAGATAAGCATAAAGAAACCAGCGATTATGTAACTTTCTGTCTCATCTCGCCCTCCGCCTTGCAAGAACCAAATCATCACAGGTGCCATCAAAAAAGCAATCCCGGCATGGACCGTGTTCCTAAATCCAACTGCTATCACCAGTTGCCAATAGGCAAAAGTTGTCATCGCCTCTCTAACGCTGAAGTCACGTTGCACAACTCGGTTATCTGGTTCCGTTGTGATAATCGAAGAATCTTCGACATCATCTGGATCTTCACCATCTGGATGCAGTCCCATAGACTCTGGAGATTGACGAACTATCCACGACGAGGTACTCATAATGGCTATTATGAAAAGTCCTGTCACAAATGCCGAACGCCTCCATCCTAGAGACAGAATCATGAATCCTACTAATGGCGCAAATAACCCGCCAATGCCGTTCCCTGTAGAAACAATAGACATTGCTAATCCTTTATGTTTCCTAAACCAAGCATTTATTGCAGGTATTGAGGCATTGTTATAACCTGCACGAACTCCCAAGGATATCAATCCCACCAAGACCAAAGTAAATGTGAAATAACTGTTTACTCTGGCCAACAATATAAAACCTAGGCCCGAGGTTAATCCCCCAAAAATCAACATATTTCTATAGCCAAATTTATCAGTCAAATACCCCCATAATGGGGCCATAAATCCAGCAGTCATCCGTCCAAGCATATCTGCAAATGAAATAGCAGCTACTCCTATACCTAATTCCTTAGTAAGCAACGGAACATACATCGTGAAGTTTTTGTTGAAAGAACCTTGTTTGACAGTAATACCAAGCAACCCAGTAGCTACGATCCACCAACCGTAAAAAATTGGTTTCTCTCTAGAACGGCGCACATTTAAAAAATTCAATTTAGCCAATTCATATCCTTTAACATTGCAAAACAAACACTATACAAAAAAAACCTTCAGAACGCCAACACATTGCTGATTATTTCCCATATTATGCAAGACTTTGGCAGCACTAGATTACTACGGATCGGAATGATAAACTACGACCATTATGAGTAATCTAGAATACAAATCACTGACAACATTAATAAGTTTAGCCTTGGATACTCAGAATTATTCACCCGCAGCTCAACCTGCAGTTAATGGATGTTGTTGTAATTCAGATCTTTACGGAACATAACATGCAGACCCGCGTTAAAACGCGGGTCTTTTAATTTCTAAATCAGCCACAAATTACAAGGAGGCAGATAAAATGGCAACGGAACCACTAAAAAACACACAATTATCTACCGATCCATCAGTGATCGGACTACAAGTGGAATCCATGAATGGTGATACTATCCCAAATGACAATTTCTTTGTCCGAAGCCATTCTACTCAACCAATAATAAACATGAACACGTGGAAGCTCGATATTTTTTGCGATGACACTTGCATAAAATCATTGAATTACGACCAAATTTTATCCATGCCGTCTACAGAATTTAAGAATGTATTAGAATGTGCTGGCAACAGTCGTGCAGCCATACAACCTCCTGTAGAAGGCCTTTTATGGGACAACAGCGGGGTTAGCTCAGCTTCGTGGACAGGGGTTTCCGTCTCTCAAATAATAGAGGGCCTAGACCTAGACGATTGTGTCGAAATAGCGTTCATAGGAGCAGATACCAACATTAATCCAAGCACTAACTCAAACGAAAACTTTGGAGCAAGCCTCCCCATTGAAAAAGCATTACTACCAGAAATTCAACTAGTACACTCAATGAATGGTGAGCCTTTACCGGCCTCCCATGGGTATCCGTTAAGATTAATCGTTCCCGGATGGTATGGAATGGCTTCAGTAAAATGGGTGACCGAAATCCGGTTATTGTCAAAAGCCTATTATGGATTTCATCAAAGCGAGTACTACGTTTACCAAAAACTCGGAGACCTAGCATCTGACAAGCCTGAAAGGGTGACTACAATGCAAGTTAAATCTTTGATAACTGCCCCGAACAGGGGACAAAGTTTTGCTGATTGCCCTGTTACCATCAAAGGTAAAGCATGGACAGGCGCTGGAAGTGTAAGTAGCGTAGAAATCACATTAGATGAGGGTCAAACGTGGCATGCTGCAACACTTCAAGAAAATGATCAGCCACGACATTGGACTTCCTGGGAATATACAATTAATGATGCCAGTCCCGGATATTATATAGCCCAATCTCGAGCATCAGATTCAGAAGGTAATATACAGCCTCTAAAACCCGAATGGAATTTTAGAGGGTTTGCTAATAATGGAATTCATGGAGTTCCGTTCAGAATAAAACCGATATAAACATTGTCGGTATTGGATAATAACTCTGTTATCCTTAATAATTCAGCAAACAGGACGATTCAACACGGTAGATGCAATTTTCCTTTTGACCAATCTACCTAATTTCCGATCATCTACCAATTTTCTGTCTTCTACTACTATAGTGCCCCTCAGTATAGTAGTTACCGGCCATCCTTGAGCATGAAATCCCTCCCATATACTGTAATCACTAATATGGAAGTCACTCATTTCCAAGTTTTTATCAAAAGAAGGGTCAATTAATACGATATCAGCATCTGATCCAGGCGCTATTACCCCTTTCTGGGGATACATACCCATTATTTTTGCAGCATTACTAGAAGTAACTTCCACAAATCTCTCCAATGACATCTTTTGCCGGCTAACCCCTTCACTATATGTAACACCCATTCGTGTTTCTATACCGTTATGGCCTCCAGTAACATCTGACACTTTTTTACCTTCAATTTTAAGGTTCCAGTTTGTGCAATATTCATCTGTAGCAACAGTGCTTAGCCCATAATCTACTAATCCTCTCCACAATGACTGCCTATCTGATTCCGACTTTAATGATGGATAAGTGTGATATTTCATGCCAAATTCTTCTTTATAGTTATCCGCATTGAAGCAGCAATAATTATGTAAAGTTTCTCCATATATAGGCATGCCTTTTGATCTCGCCTCTCTCACCGCTAGTAATCCTTCATTAGCGCTTACATGAACAAAGTACACTGGAGAACCTGTCCATTCGGAAACTCTTATAACTCTCCGAAAGGATACATCTTCTGATTCGTTACTATGAACCAAATGCATATTCCACCATTCTGTATTTTCATTTCGAGCCAGTTTTTCATACATATGCTGAACCATATCATCATCTTCAGAATGAACCATCAACATAGCCCCTGTTCGGTGAATCGTTTCCATTAAATCATGAAGATGACCCATCTTTACCATTCTGGGTTCTCCTGCCATCTCTGGAGGCCTAATATTAGTAGTGAAAATCTTAACTGTAGCAAATCCTTCTTCTATAAATTCATGTAGTCCACCCATGATCCTATCTGGAATTTCACCCAGCAACATCAAATGGTGAGAATAATCTGCGTAAGATTTCCCTGTCCATTCTTGATGTCTTTCTGCTAAAGCTTGCTCAATACTTATGCCGGGGTATTGAATCGCAAAGTCTAATATACTCGTAGTTCCTCCAAATATTGACGCACGACTAACATCTTCTGGGGGAGCGGTTCTTTCGTCATGCCCCATGATAGGAGCAGATATATGAGCATGGGGCTCTATACCGCCAGGAACGACTATTTTGCCTGAAGCATCAAGTATTCTGTGAGATTCTTCATTGATAGAACCAGGAAGAGAAACATTAACTATTTTTTCACCTATAATTCCAACATCCCATAACCCAGATCCCCAAGGAGTTACGACGGTCCCGCCTTTAATTGCTAAATCTAACATAACATCTCCTGTGTCTTATTAAACAGTAGTTTCTGCCGATGTTGCCTCGGGCAAATATGACTCCCAGTCCGCTACTTGCTCTTTCTTGGTAGATGGGAGCAACATAATTGATACAACCCCCATAAGACTAAATGCCATAGAAACTATCAAAGTAGCATCAAAATCCCCAGTTAAGTCTCGTAGAAACCCACCAATCATAGCACCGGAAGCCATACCTGTTCCTGCACCCATCATCTGGTACCCGTAAGTTCGTGCAACTGGAGCACCTTTATAGTACTGGCGGTTTATTATAGGGAAAGAGCTCATTTCTCCGCCAAAGCCTATTCCAAATAACACAGCAAATATGTAAAACATCCAAAGATCAGGACCCAATAATAAGATTATGATAGGCAGCACCTGTAATAGAAAACATAATCCCATAATCAATTTACTGCCTAGCAAATCAGATAATATAGGTGAGCCAAATCGGGTCAACGTGCTTGATACCGACATCACTATAAAAACAGCCGCTGCTTGCACTGCACTTAATCCATTATGTTCAGCTATTGATGCTAGCCACACCACAATAATTGAGTGACCCGCACATCCCCAATAATGGATTCCTATAAGATTCCAAAAAGCATTCGTTTTTTGTGCTCTTCTAAGGAACACCGTAGAACGTATTTTTGCTTCATTGCCAGTAGATGGAATTTCTATAGGATCGTCTGGATCTGCTCCAAGAGGCCTGACATTGACATCACTTGGGTGATTTCTGTAAAGCATAATAGCCAACAGCAAAACAATCCCTCCGCCTATTCCCGGCAACCAAAAAGCTCCTCTCAATCCCAATTGTTCAAAACTTAATATATATAAAACGATAGGGGCTGCTACAACGGGTCCCAAGCCTTGAGAAGACTGTAAAACTCCCATCCCTATACCTAGATGTTTTTTAAACCAAACAGAAACTCCTACGGTTAACGGAACTTGGAATATAGCCATCGACAAGCTCACAATGATGCCAAAATAAAAATAAAATTCCCACAAAGTACGCATAGTCGATGTAAGAACCATTCCAACCACAAAAATAGCAGTACCTACTAACAAAGCTTTCCGGAATCCTAATCGATCCCCTATCCAGCCAGCCGTAGGGCCAAATAAACCTGAAGCTATCCATTGTATAGCGAATCCATAACCCACCATTCCATAGCTCCATCCAAAAGTTTCAACAATTCTCGGGATTAAAATGCTAGAAGCAGTACGAAATGAAGAAGCTGAAAGACGCATGATAGCCGCTGAAAAAACGACAATCCATGCGTAATGTATTCTTGAGGTCATGCTGCTCCTATCCCTTTAGTTATCTATGTTATTCAGTATTTGTATATAATATACAAAGGTTATCAATTTACGGTATGGTACATATTAAGTATTAGTTTGTCTAACATTTGAAGAGTTACTACATGAATTCCAGCTTAACAACTATAAATATCCCCTTAGTGCAAGATATTTCAAACAACACCGGAAGCGATCTTATACAAAATCTCCGTTCAATCCTTGGCGTTCAATCTGTTGAGGCAGAAGCAAATAACAACGGCATCTATATAAGCTACGACGCAAGGTTCTTATCCCTATCTAGTCTAAGAATCGGAATCGAGCGAGCTGGGTACGCTATTAAATCCACAACCCTTACCCTAAACATTTCAGGCATGACCTGTGGCGCGTGCGTTAATCATGTTGAGACAGCAATCCGAAATATTCCCAACACACTTGAAGCTAATGTCAATTTAGCAACAGAACGGGCAAACATAGAATATGTCGCAACTGACTCCATAGAATCATCTAACTTTATTGCCGCAATCACCGAGGCAGGATACTCAGCAAACACGCCAGGAACTTACAGCCAAGAAATAGACCGACTTAACAAAAACGAAGAATTGCAGAGAATCAAAAACAGATTAACTGTTTCATTTTTAGGAAGCATGTTCATTTTCTTAACGAGTATGCATTTCCTACCTTGGCATGCCATAACCTCTAACGTTCCGTTTCTAGAAGTGTATTGTTTGGTAATAGCAACCGTAATTCAATTCTGGTGCGGTTATAGTTTTTATACTTCAGGGATTCGAAGTTTAATAGCTTTAGCCCCGAACATGAATAGTCTAATTATCATTGGCACGAGTGTAGCGTACGGATACAGTGTTTTCATAACTATCCTTAATACTCCCTTGATAGACCCCTCCATTTCCGAGTTATTTCCTTCATATTTATTTTTCGACACCTCAACTATGATCATCACATTAATACTCTTAGGCAAATATCTAGAAACAATTGCTATGGTTAAAACATCTCAGTCAATCAGGCAACTTATTCAATTGAGGCCTACTACCGCAACTTTATTAAGAAACGATCATCAAATAGAAGTGCAGATAAACGAAATAGAAATTGACGATGTCATATTAATCAGGCCCGGTGAGATTGTACCCGTAGACGGAGTTATTCTTTCAGGATTCACTAGTATAGATGAATCGATCCTAACAGGGGAATCAGTTCCTCAAGACAAGGGGCCCAAATCACAAGTTTATACAGGAACGATAAACTTTGACGGTTCCATTACAGTAATTACAACCAAAAACACAGCTGATTCTATGTTATCGCAAATAATCTCTCTAGTAGAACGCGCCCAAGGATCTAAAGCACCAGTTCAAATTCTGGCAGACAAAATATCGTCCGTTTTCGTGCCATCGATATTATTACTAGGACTACTCGCATTCCTGGGCTGGGGCTTATTTGGACCTTCACCTCAATGGATAATCGCGTCTACAACATTCATATCGATAATAATAATCGCGTGTCCATGCGCGTTAGGACTAGCTACGCCAACCGCTATAGTCACCAGTACTGGGAAAGCAGCACAATTAGGTATATTAATAAAAGATGCAGAAACTTTAGAACAACTCAAACATATTGACACAATTGTGTTTGATAAGACTGGCACACTTACGGAAGGAGAACTCGAAGTTTCATCAATTGAACCTATTTCCTTACCAGTAGACAACTTCCTCAAAATCGCCGCTTCACTTGAAAACTACTCAGAACACCCCATAGCAAAAGCTATAGTGCAGCATGCAAAATCAAGAAACATTATTCTAGAAGATGTCACAGAATTTAAAAACTATCCCGGACTGGGAGTAACCGCAAGAAAAGATAGCAAATCAATTGTCCTAGGAAATCAAAACTTAATGCAGTCAATCAATCTTGATGTACCTGAATTGGACACAATTGAAACTAGAGTCTATTTATCGATAAACAACGAATTTGCAGGGTTCATAACTCTAACCGACAAAATCAAACAATCTGCGCCCCACACTATCCAAATACTGAAAAGTACAGGAAAAACCATCATTCTCGCAAGTGGAGACAACGACCTAGTCGTTAAAAATATCGCAGAACAACTTGGAATCTCAAAATATTATTCCCAGACTACACCTGAAAAAAAGTACTCTCTCATAACTGATTTGCAAGCCGCAGGAAGCAAAGTTCTAATGATAGGTGATGGAATTAATGATGCACCTGCCCTCATACAATCTAATATTTCAATGGCTATAGGACAGGGTTCTGACATATCTATTGAAGCTTCCCAAATCACACTACTCAGAACTGATTTATCAGCAATAATAGATTCATTCAAGTTAAGTGAAATCACCTCGAAAATCATCAAGCAAAATTTATTCTGGGCATTCTTTTATAATTTATTACTCATACCAATAGCAGCAGGAATCTTATATCCTGTGTTTGGAATGCTCAATTACAATGCATCAAACCTTAGTTTCATATTCGGAGACAACGGATTCCTGAACCCTGTTATGGCAGCATTCGCAATGGCATTTAGTTCAATAACGGTAATATCAAACTCCCTAAGAATCAAGAAAATCAACCCTTAAATTAACCACAGCACCGCTTATATTTCTTCCCGCTTCCGCATGGACATGATTCATTACGACCTATTTTCTTTCCAGAAGCGTCAATCGCGAGTTTAGTATTTTTTTGTCTTGGTACTGGAGTCTGTCCAGTATCCATATGGACATTAAACAAGCTTCTAAGCATATCCGACCGGATCCGGCTTAATAAATCAGTAAACAACTTAAAACCCTCTGTTTTATAAACAATCAGAGGATCTCGCTGACCGTACGCATGTAATCCAACTCCAGTCCTTAAGTTTTCCATAGTAGTTAAGTGAGATAACCATCTGGTGTCAATTGATTTAAGCAACAATATCCTGGAAGCTATACTCATATTATCCTCGGTCAACTCTTGTTCTTTCTCTGAATAAACTTCCTCAGAGTGCGTATGCAGTACATCTTTAACATATTTTTGATCAAGTTGCGCTAACGATTCTTCTTCATCAATTTCTTGTGGGACAGTACTAATAGCACTCAATTCTGCATAAAAAGCGTCATAATCCCAAAAGTCACTGTTATGTCCCGACAGGTGTTGATCAACCATTGCATCATATTCATCGCGCAACAAAGTTTTAATTTTATTTTTTAATTCAGACGAATCTAATATGTCATTGCGCTCTTGGTAAATAACTGTTCTCTGATTATTAAGAACATCATCATAATTTAATAGATGTTTTCTAATATCAAAGTGATAACCTTCAACTTTAACTTGCGCACCTCTGATAGAACGAGTTATAAGCTTGTTTTCTATAGGAATATCTTCTTCTAACCCCGTCCAGCTCATCACCGATTTGATTCGTTCCCCTCCAAATCTTTGCATTAAATCATCTTCTAAAGAAACATAAAATTGAGAAGTTCCAGGATCACCTTGTCTACCAGCTCTACCACGCAACTGATTGTCTATTCTTCTGGAATCGTAATGCTCGACACCAATTACATGAAGCCCTCCTAATCCTATTACAGATTCATGTTCAGAATCCCATTTTTCAGTGCTATCAGACTTACCGCCAAGTACTATATCTGTACCTCTTCCTGCCATATTAGTAGACACTGTGACTGCTCCCAATTGCCCCGCTCCAGCAATGATTTCAGACTCATTTGCATGGTTTTTAGCATTTAGCACATTATGAGGTATTCCTCTTTTCTTTAGTCGATCACTTAGATATTCCGAATCATCTATCGAAGCAGTCCCGATCAAAATTGGTCTGCTTGTTTCATAGGTTGACGCTATATCTTCTACAATTGCAGCCCATTTGGATTTGGAATTTTGAAACACCAGATCACTTTGATCTTCTCTTTGAGTCGGTAAATTCGTAGGTATTTCTGTCACTTCCAGGCCATATATTTGATAAAACTCATCCGATTCAGTCAAAGCAGTTCCCGTCATGCCAGATAATTTCTTATAAAGTCTGAAATAATTCTGCAACGTAATAGTCGCATAAGTTATACTTTCTTTCTGAATTCGCAGCCCTTCTTTGGCTTCTACTGCTTGATGCAGACCATCTGACCAGCGCCTCCCATATTGTAACCGTCCAGTAAATTCATCGACAATTACCACTTCACCATCACGGACAACATAATCTCTATTCTTTTGTTTAGAAAATTGTGCTACTACTGAATTCTCTGCAAAATGCACCAAATGAAAGTTATCCGGTTCATATAGATTATCTACTTTCAACCATTGTTCGAATTTTTGTATCCCTTCCTGTGTCAATGAGGTTCCTTGCGTTTTTTCATCAACCACGAAATCTTCATTCTCTCTGAGTCGAGTAGACAGTTTAGAAAATTGGCCGTATAAATTTACAGGTTCCTCAGCTGGGCCGCTGATAATTAAAGGAGTCCGCGCTTCATCAATTAAAATGTTGTCAACTTCATCCACAATCGCGAATTCCAATCTATTCTGAACTCTCTGCTCGCTTTCCACGCTCATATTATCTCTAAGATAATCGAACCCAAATTCATTATTTGTCCCATACAATATGTCTGAATCATATGCTACAGAGCGGTCTACTAATTTCATGTTCGTAGTGGAATCAGGATCATACACATAAGCGCTATCATGCTGAAGGCATCCTACTGTTAACCCTAACAACGAATAAATAGGCCCCATCCATTCCGCATCTCTAATAGCCAGATAATCATTCACAGTTACAATATGTACTGACATATTCAATGCATTCAAAAACGCGGGCAAAGTTGCAACCAAAGTCTTCCCTTCTCCCGTTTTCATTTCTGCAATTTGACCACTATGGAGGGCTATTCCTCCAATCAGCTGTACATCATAATGCCTCTGGCCTAAAGTCCTTTTAGATGCTTCTCTAACTAAAGCGAATGCAGGGACTAAAACATCATCCAGACTTTCCCCATTGGTAATATTAGATTTAAGCTCATTAGCTTTATTTAGAATTTGGCTTTCGGACAAATTCGTAAAATCTTGTTCCAGCGCATTAATCTGTTCAACCAATTTTTGAGCACGCTTAATGACCTTATTATCACCAGTTAATTTTTTAAATAATGTAACCATATCTCAATATATTTTATATTTATTTTCAAATAATCACTATGATTCTGACTATATATTTCCAAGAAACTTCTCAATCTCCAATGTTAACGTAATATCATCACCAGACAAATTATTTTTAAATTCCAGATCAGGATCAGACATATCCTGAACTCCCAAATCGGTAATAGTGTATCTCTGATATTGCATACTGTACGGACTCAATCTTTTGATGTAGCTTAATTCCTGCAATTCTGTTATCGCCACAACAATCCTTGTTTTCCATAGAGGATTATTTTCATAATCAGAAGCTATTTCCTTTCCACGAATAGATCCAGGCAGCAGATTTAGAATTTTATCTTCCCACAAAGTCATTAATTGTTGAATTTGGAAAGCAGATTTAGGAAAATGCACATTAATTAACAGAAGAATCACGTACAAGTTTATCTTTGAATTATTCATCAGTAATTTAAGATCTCATGAATTCTCTAACTGAACTGATGACCAATGATTTTCCCATTCCTCTCTCATTTCAGATTCAGTCTTACCTGAAGAATAACCTGGCGACACCAAGACATTTGCTTCTGTGATTTGTATTAGAACGTATCGTCCACTGGGATAGGCTCTACCACTTCTGTTAGCTGTTACCGACTCATGAATTTGATCAAATAAATCACCTTCTGTCAGAATTTGTCCTTTCCCTTTAAAGGAATATCCTTTTCTTACAAAATAATCCAATATGTTGATCTCACAATCTGGATTTTCTCTAAGATTTCTGATTGTGTCCGGAGATCCTAAATCAGCAAAAACCAAGTGGTCGTCATCCCAGACTGCAGTCGTTCCTTTAGGAGAAAGATTTGGTAATCCTTCAGGAGAAACCGTGGCAATGAATCCCATTCTTTGCTGACGAATCATCCTCTTCATATCTTCATTGAGTATTCCCATATCAGCTCCTAGCTAAGTATTATAAAATACTGGAGCGGGCGAAGGGATTCGAACCCTCGACTTTTTGCTTGGGAAGCAAACACTCTACCACTGAGTTACGCCCGCACTCAGATTTATACTGCAGCAGTGAGAATTATCTCGACCCATACACCTGCCCTAGCGAGATGAGCTGAGCCACATGCTCTTGCAGGGGCACATCCTTCAGGTATCCATGCATCCCATACGGCATTCATTTCATCAAAATACCGCATGTCATCTAGCCATATCTCAGCACGTAACAATTTGGATTTGTCAGATCCTGCATTCTTCAATAATTCATCGACTTTAGATAATATTTCTGTAGTTTGAGTAGTAATGCTTTCATAACCTGTTCCAGTTGTTCCAGCCAAATATACTACTCCGTTATGAACAACACTCCTACTCATTCGTGCACCGGTTTCAGCTCTTGTTATTTCCATAAGTCCTCCTCTTTAATGTGATTCGAATTTGGGCACATGTTTATAATGCTCTAATTCGATACGTTATGATTTGGACATTATACTCGAATTCTGGAGAATCGATACGACACTAGTCACACCAATACAAATTCTATAATTCAGAAGATCTGCAAAGTATGCAGATTGTAAACACAATCCTCTTGATTAAGGCTTGTGTTTATCTATTAAATCAGCGACTCGCCCGTCAATATCACCTAGTTCTACGCCTGCATCAGACCTAGCAACTCCAAGGTGTGCAGCTTGTTCTATTTCTTCCCATTCAGGTTCCAGTTCGAATTCATCTCTGAGCTCTTCAAACAAACTGTCTAAACTCTGCTTGTCAAACATACTCCCTCTCTCGATCCGTCTTTATGATCCTAAATAATTAAAATAATTCCTTAGCCTATGGATCAAGCCCTAGTCTATCCCAATATATATCTGATGACAAGTCTTGATCTTTTTTAGTCCCTGTAAATATTTAATCTTTTAAAACCATGGCGTCTCTGCCTGCTGTTTCCCCAGCTAATTTACCAAAAGTCATACCAGCAGACAATCCAGAACCTCCGGGATAATTATAATAAAATAAGCCTCCGACCATTTCTCCTGCAGCATAAAGACCCTGTATTGGCTCCAAGCTACTATTCATGATTTGACCTCTGTTATTAATCTTAACTCCCCCAAAAGTAAAACTAATCCCTGTAGTCACAGCATATCCAACATATGGAGGCTGATCTATTGTTTCTGCCCAGTTGGTTTTATCAACTTCAAGGCCTTCGGTGCAGCGGCCATCTTTAATTGTGGGATTATATTCAATGTCAGTCCTGACGGCCTTATTATAAGCTTCAATTTCGTCGACTAAGCCCTTGGGGTCAATATCCAAACCCAACGCTAATTCTTCAATCGTGTTTGCTTCGAATCTAGTTACTTCTGGGATGTTATATTCATCTCTCAATAGTTTTCTTTCTAGTACTTTGCCATCAAATATTTGAAACGCTA
>CEVU01369196.1_pt1 | contig 20227 bp, 33 predicted proteins | sample 427081 | NCBI WGS metagenome assembly CEVU01 (sample SAMEA2623868, study PRJEB7988) | marine metagenome | biome: marine biome (ENVO:00000447); feature: deep chlorophyll maximum layer (ENVO:xxxxxxxx); material: "saline water (ENVO:00002010), including plankton (ENVO:xxxxxxxx)" | depth 80 m | reverse complement strand
AGGTGTAGCCTCTAGAGCTAAAGGATTAGGGGCTCATGTGATTGTAACGGAAGTTCAACCCATTAGAGCTTTAGAAGCAGTAATGGATGGCTTTACTGTTATGCCGGGAGCAGAGGCTGCTGCAGTAGGAGAAGTATTTATCACAGTTACTGGAGGCTTACATACTCTTGGTAGAGAGCACTTTGCTGTAATGCCTGATGGGGCTGTTTTATCTAATAGTGGGCATTTTAATGTCGAGATAGACATACCTGCATTGGAAGATATGGCTGTTTCTAAACGTACTGTAAGAGAATTCGTTGATGAATATGAAATGCCTGACGGGAGAACACTATACCTTTTAGGAGAAGGTAGACTTATAAATTTGGCTGCAGCTGAGGGCCACCCTTCTGCTGTTATGGACATGAGTTTCGCTAATCAAGCTCTGAGCCTTGAATATCTAATGGAAAATGCTAAGACTATGGAAAATGGTGTTTATGTGGTTCCAAGAGATATTGATGATGAAGTCGGAAGGCTAAAGTTAGCCGCATTAGGTGTGTCTATTGACACACTGAGTGAAGAGCAAGAAAAATATATAAATAGTTGGGAAGAAGGAACCTAATCTTAAGGAGTATAAAATGCCACTATTGTTTAATGAATCTCCAAGTTACTTATTAACTTCGGAATCAGTTACAGAAGGACACCCTGATAAATTATGCGACCAAATATCTGATGCTGTTATTGACGCAGTAATGAGCGATGATCCGATGGGAAGAGTAGCTTGTGAAACAGCAATGACTAATGGATTAGTGGTTGTGATGGGAGAAATAACTACGAAAGCTAATTTGAATATCCCTGAAATTGTTCGAGCAACGTTGAAAAAAGCAGGATATACAAATTCTGATTACGGGATTGATGGTGATAGTTGTGGAGTGAGCGTCAGCGTGGGCAAACAGTCAACTGACATTGATGCTGGGGTTAGTAATGCCATAGAGACAAGAGAAGATGGAGATGCTGATCAATCTACCGGAGCAGGTGATCAAGGGATGATGGTAGGTTTCGCTTGCAACGAAACTGAAGAATTGATGCCTTTGACTATAAGTTTATCTCACCGATTAGTTAGGCAATTAGCCGAAGTACGTAAAAATGGAACTTTGCCATATTTGAGACCCGATGGGAAATCTCAGGTGACAGTTGAATACAAATATGGAAAGCCTCATAGAGTGGATACTGTGGTTATAAGTACTCAGCATGATCCTGATGTAGACAACAGTACTATTGATAGAGATATCAGAGAGCATGTAATCTCCAAGATAGTACCCTCAGACATGTTGGATGACAAGACCAATTATTATATTAATCCAAGTGGACGATTCGTTATCGGTGGACCTGCAGGTGACGCCGGTTTAACTGGCAGGAAAATTATTGTCGATACTTATGGCGGGATAGCTAGGCATGGAGGCGGAGCATTTTCAGGTAAGGACTGTACAAAAGTAGACAGATCTGGTTCCTATGCAGCAAGATATGTTGCTAAAAACATTGTGGCTGCCGGTTTATCTGATCGAGCAGAAGTTCTTGTCTCTTATGCTATCGGAGTAGCGACACCCACTTCAATTAGCGTAGAGACTTTTGATACTAATCATGTCGATAACCAGATTATAAATGATTTAGTTATGAAAACTTTTGACTTAAGACCAGATGCTATTATAAGGGACTTAAATCTTAGACGTCCTATATACTCTCCTACAGCAGCATATGGACATTTCGGTAGACTCGACTTGGATTTACCATGGGAACAAACAGACAAAGCAGACACTTTAAGGAAAGCAGCAGGATTATAGACTGCTGCTTTAATTATAAATTTGAGGTAGAGAATGATTAGTTTTGGGACTGATGGCTGGAGAGCTTTAGTCGCCCAGGATTATACCTTTGATAATGTGGCAAAATGCGCCCAGGGTGTGGCTGAATATATCAACCAAACTGAGGATCTACCCAAGTCCATAGTTGTGGGTCACGATACCAGATTTCTATCTAAAGAGTTTGCGTCCACCGCAAGAGATGTATTAGTTAGTAATGGCATCAAGGTATTTTGGATTGACTCACCTGCTCCTACTCCTGTTATAGCCTACATGGTTACTCATTGCAATGCAGGCGGAGCTATTATTATTACTGCAAGCCATAACCCATATGATTGGAATGGGTTTAAATTCAAATCTCATCTTGGAGGCAGCGCAAGCCAAGATATTATTGACCAAATAGAGTCTTACGCAAATTCTGCTATGCCGTTGGATAAATATGTTTATGGCAGCTCTGATCTGATTGAACATATCTCTGCAAAAGAGGCATATATCAGCCATGTAACTAATATAGTGGATATAAGAGCGATCAAGGATTCCAAACTCAGCATTCTTGTAGATTGTATGTTTGGTGCAGGAATAGACTATTTGACAGATATATTGGGCGATGGTGCTACTAAAGTTACCCAACTACATAATGCCATAAATCCTAATTTCCCTGAGATAGGGCAACCAGAACCAATAGAGCAACACCTAGGGGAACTTATGGGTAAAATAAGGTCTAGCCCTACGATTGATATAGGAGTGGCTTTTGATGGAGATGCGGATAGACTTGGTTTAATCGATGATAAAGGACACTACATCTCTACCTTAGATTCTTTTTCGTTGCTCGCTTACTATTTCTTGGCTTATAAAAAACATTCTGGAGGGATAGTAAAAAGTATTACTCATTCCGACATGATCAATAAATTGTGTGATGAATATAACATGCCAGTTTATGAGACAGCGGTCGGTTTTAAGAACTTAGGCCCCAAAATGATTGACGTTAACGCCGTGTTAGCAGGAGAAGAAAGTGGAGGATTTGCCTTTAGGGATAGTATACCTGAACGAGACGGTATATTAAGCGCTCTCTACTTATTAGAATTATTAGCAACTAGCGGTAAGAGCTGTTCAGAGTTATTAACTGAACTCTACAGCGTTGTAGGGGCCCACATTTATTCTAGGGTTGACATAAGTCTTACTGAAAAGCAAAGGCTAGAAATTAAATCATTTGCTACTTCTAACATACCTGTAGCAGAGTGCCCCATGAAAATAGATCAAATAACTGTTATAGATGGAGTTAAATTGATTTGTGATAACGGATGGGTAGCATATCGGCTATCAGGAACAGAGCCACTGCTCCGGATATATAGTGAATCAGATACTCAAAGTTCTGTAGACGCTTTGATAGCATATGTACGAACTTTCTTAGGAGTGTAATATTTGCAAAAGCAATTATTAAAAGGACTGACATTCTCCGCATTTATATTTGCATTAATAACATTTGTTGTTTTTACGTTGCTGGATCAGGATGAAACTGATGGAATTAATTATTTCTTCGAGTCAATTTCAGGACTGATGTCTGGTTCAATAACTAGTTTGTCTATGATAATTCCCATAGGATTCGCATTCGGTGCAGGTATGATAGCAGCGGTAAATCCTTGCGGGTTTGTCATGTTGCCCTCATACGTAGCAGTGTATTTGCTTTCAGAAGATGACTCATCGAACAGTGTGACATCACGGCTGATGAAAGTTTTGAAAATTACTATTTCTATGACGCTAGGATTTGTAATAGTATTTGGTTTAACTGGATCCTTAGTTAGCTTCGGTTTGAGATCAGTAGTTGGTTCGTTGTTACCATGGTTTGGTATGGGCGTTGGAATATTATTGATAGTGATTTCTGGGTTACTGTTGTTTGGGGTCAATCGGTTTAGATATACTTCACTCCCGTTTAGACTGTCCGCTATGATTACCGTTTTTCAGAATAATACTATACGGGGATACTTCTTTTTTGGAATCAGTTATGCGCTAGTATCGTTAGGCTGTGCACTCCCAATTTTTATGGTTGTAGTCACCAGCACTTTTACAGGCCAGAGCATACTTGGGATTCTTGTATCCTACCTTAATTACAGTTTGGGCATGGGAGCAATAATATTTCTAGTAACTCTTATTACTGCTATGTTGAGAAGAAGTTTGACATTTAGCGGGAAAACTCTAGGGACTATTTTGAATAAAGTCACTATTTTGTTATTGCTTGTAGCAGGTGCCTATTTAGTCTTTTATTGGCTAACTGTAGGTACCTATTAATTTAAGTCCAGAGCTATATGTCTAACGCTTGGTATATTGAGGTGCTCTTCTAGCTCGTTTGAGACCGTATTTCTTGCTCTCTTTAATCCTGGAGTCTCTTGTTACAAGCCCTGCCTGACGCAGAGGTTTCTTTAAGTTTTCGTCGAATGCTATTAAGGCTCTAGTAATGCCGTGTCGTATGGCTTCCGCTTGGGAATTTACTCCGCCACCGTATACTTTGGCTTCCACTCGAAAATTGTTGAGATTATTGCTGATGCTAAGAGCTTTCTTGATAGTGTCTTGCCATGGTTCCCAATTGAAATATTCTTCCATTGGTTTATTGTTAACTATTATAGAATTGGAATCTCCGTTAAAAATTTTTACTCTTGCGACGGATGTTTTCCTTTTCCCTGTACCATAGTAATAATGTTCTTGTTGTTGAACCAATTCTGACCTGCCTCGCCCTTATTTTAATTGATTTGAGAAGTGTGAGGATGTGTTTCCCCAGCGTATATTTTAAGCCTGGTTAGCATTTTTCTTCCAAGCTTGTTGTTTGGTAGCATGCCTTTGACTGCTAATCTTAAAATTCTTTCAGGGTTGGTTTCACTCATCTCTTTATAAGTAAAACTTTTCAAGTTACCTACGTATCCGCTATGCCTATAGTACATTTTGTCTTCGTATTTATTTCCGGTAACGTTTATTTTTTCTGCATTTGTAACCACGACAAATGAGCCGTTGATACTACTAGGAGTAAAAGTTGGGAGGTTTTTTCCTTGCAATTTTACAGCGATGTCTCTAGCTAACCGGCCTAAGATTTGGCCTTCTGCATCAATTAATTCCCAAGTTTCCTCTCTTTTTTCTGAAGGGTTTGGGAAGTATGTACTTAATCTTTTCATTTAATTTATTCACCAATATACGAGAATGGACCGTCATATTTTACACCCAGTAAGAACAGACCACAAGCTGGAAGCATAGAATACGGTGGATTAGTATTGGATTCTGCCTGTAATAGCTTCCCAAGTGTATCTTGGGGTAGTGCATTATTACCTATTTTTGCTAACAATGCATTTATTTTCCTGATCTGGTGCCTCATAAAACCATTAGCCTCGCACGTGATGATTATATTGTCCATGTTCCGTTGCACTTTCCAATCATATATAGTGCGGACAGTGCTACCGCCAGGATAGGTGGGTGTAGCTACATGCTTGAAGTCATGAGTTCCGATAAGGTCTTTGCAAGCAAGATTCATTAGGTTTTCATCCAGAGGCTGGCTAATTCTTCCGTAGTAATTTCTATATATCGCGAGTTTGCTGTCAGAGTTCAAGATCTGATACCTGTAAGTTCTCGAAAAGGCTGATTTTCGGGAGTGAAAATTTTGATTCACAACGTAGGCCTTTTTGATTGAGATATCATTAGGTAGATAGTAATTCAAAGCGTTTTCAACTACTTCAGTAGGGTAGTGCTGCATCGTATGGAAATTGACTACCTGGCCATATGCGTGAGCTCCAGCGTCGGTTCTACTGGCGGATGTGGTACGTATTTGTTCTTGGGTCAGACTATTAAGAGCTTTTTCTATAGTATCTTGCACGGTCTCAGTTTGAGGCTGACTTTGGAATCCACTGTAATTCGTGCCATCATATTCCACTATGAGCGCGAAATAGTTCATATTTAGCAGTTAAGACCGGATTTACACCAATTCAATGATTGCCATTTCTGCCCCATCGCCTTGGCGTGTTCCCAGTTTTGTAATCCTCGTGTACCCTCCATTACGGTCGGTGTAGCGTTCTGCGAGGTTATTAAATATTTTGTCTACTACTACTTTGTTGGGCAATCTCTTTATGGCCATTCTTCTATTGTGAAGTCCACCTTTTTTCCCGTAAGTAATAAGTTTTTCTGCAACGATCCTAGTTTCTTTAGCTTTATGAAGGGTCGTCTTCATACGCTCATTGGTAAGCAAGGATACTGCTTGGCTTCTTAATAGAGCTTTTCGCTGATCTTTTTTACGGCTTAATCTTCGTCCTGCAATTCTATGACTGGCCATTATTCTTCTACCTCTTCGGCAACAAGTGCCTCTTCTTGGTTATCTGATTCTTCACTACTGTTAGAACCTACTCCAAGCTCAGTCAATTTGTCTTGAAGTTCATGAAGTGATTTCTCACCAAAGTTTCTAATTTTAAGTAAGTCACTGTCTGACATTTCTAGGACTTCGCCGACTTTGGATATGTTAGCTCTCTTAAGACAATTAAGAGTTCTAGGAGATAAATCTAGCCTTTCTATCAGAGTTTGGAATATCTCAGGCGCAACTGATGTTGCCGGGTTTGCTAGAGCCTCATCCCCTTCTCTGTTAATAGTTTTAAACATGAAGAAATGGTTAACGAGTTCTTCAGATGCCTCTTTCAGAGCATCCATGGGAGTGATTGATCCATCAGTTGAAATTTCCAAGATTAATCTTTCATAGTCGGTGATTTGACCTACACGGGTCCTTTCCACTGAGTAGTTAACTTTAACGATTGGGTTAAAAATAGCATCCACTGGTAGTACACCTACAGCCATGCCTGATCCTTCTTCGTTTTGTTGAGCTTGGATATAACCTGTCCCGCTTTCAACATTGAATTCGACAGATATTCTAGTGTCTGGAGTATTCAATGTTGCTAAATGCAGTTCGGGATTGACAATTTGAAAATCAGACGAGGTTGATATGTCTCCTGCACAGACTGAACCTTCTCCTTGTATCTCAAGGCGCATTTTACCTGTTCTTCCAGTTTCAGACTTGATACGTATTCGTTTTATATTGAGAAGTAACTGCATAACTTCTTCTTTAACGCCAGGAATGGAATCGTATTCATGCACAATGTCTTCGATTTTCACCCATGTGATTGCACAGCCAGGAATTGCACTTAGCAGAACTCTGCGAAGTGGGTTTCCTATAGTGATACCATAACCTTTGGTAAGGGGCTCCAATGCAAACTTGCCATAGCTGACTTCGTCAGTATCTAACACTTTCACAAGTGGATTTAGTGTAGGCATTTCTCCTTCTGGTGGTGTGGGAGGGAGAATGTAAGTTTCAAAACTTGTCATTTATGTTTTACCTCTTAGAATAGAATTCTACTATCTGGACGGTGTCAATTACTATTTCTCCATCTTCTCCAGTTGGATCAGTAGAAACTTTGACTGACATGTCGTTGCCGTCTAAGCTAACCCAATGAGGAGTTGCAATAGCTTTTGAATTCTCTATAGCGAATTGGTAAAGGGAATTCTTAGTAGCTTTTTCAGTCCAGGTAATATGATCACCTGATTTTAGTTGATAGGATGGGATGTCCACTTTTTGTCCGTTGACTTGGAAGTGACCGTGATTTACAGCTTGCCTTGATTGTCTTCGGGTTAAGAACATTCCTGACCGGTATAGTACATTATCCAAGCGTCGTTCTAGCAATATCATCAAATTATCGCCCGTTATACCATCCATGTTTAAAGCGCGTTCGTAATATTTCTTGAATTGTTTTTCTTGTACACCATATAAAAATCGTGCTTTTTGTTTTTCTTTTAGTTGTAGGCCATAGTTAGACACTCTTCGTCGTCTTCCCATGACTGCTACGTTTTTCTTTTCATCTCGTCTGATAGAACCATATGATTCTAATCCGAGTGATCTAAGTTTTTTTTGTACGGGTCCTATATATCTAGACATTACACTCTCCTTCGTTTTGGAGGCCTGCATCCATTATGTGGGATAGGGGTAATATCTCTGATACTTTTGATAGTTAGGCCTATACCTGTTAGCGCTCTAATTGCTGACTCTCGTCCTTGTCCTGGACCTTTAATAAATACATCCACTTGTTTTAAACCTTGGTCTACGCCAGCTTTAGCTATATCTTCAGCTGCTCTCTGTGCTGCGAATGCAGTTCCTTTCCTAGATCCTTTGAAACCTGCTGTGCCCGCACTTCCAGAATTTAACACATTACCTTCATTGTCGGTGACAGTAATCAAAGTATTGTTAAATGTAGAATATATATAAATTCTACCTGAAGCTATTGATCCTCTTTCTCTTCTTCTTGCTCTTTGTCTAGCCATTGTGATTACTCATAACTCCTTATTTACCGCCAGATTTCCTGCCGCGACCGGCTACAGTACGTTTAACGCCTTTTCGTGATCTAGCATTAGTCTTAGTTCTTTGACCGTTTACTGGAAGCCCTCTTCTGTGTCTTAAGCCTTTGTAAGTTCCAATATCAATCAATCGCCTGATGTTTTGCTGAACTTCTCTCCTAAGATCTCCTTCGACTAAGTATTCTTTGTCTACTATTTCTCTGATTCTATCTATTTGAAGTTCGTCTAGTTCGTTCATTCTAGGAGGGGTCACAGGATCTAGCTGAGCTTTTTCTATGATCTCAGCAGCCATGCGTGGTCCTATCCCATATATACTCGTTAGAGCTATATGAGCTCGTTTTCTATCAGGGACGTCTACACCGGATATTCTTACCATTTATTTTCTCCTATTATCCTTGTCTTTGAGAGTGTCGTCGATTTGTACATATAATCCGCACGACTCTTTTTCTTTTTATTATCCTGCAATTATCGCAGCGTTTTTTTACTGATGCGCTTACTTTCATTTTGTCCTTCTACTATTTGAATCGGTAGGTTATTCTACCTCGAGTTAAATCGTAGGGAGATAATTCTACCAGAACTCTGTCTCCAGGCAAAACCCTAATAAAATTCATACGTATTTTCCCTGATACATGAGCTAATATTTCGTGTTCATTAGGCAGTTCCACTCGAAACATTCCATTTGGAAGTGCTTCATTTACTTGAGCTTCTACCTCTATCGCTTCTTTTTTTGCCATTATTACAATCCGTTCTCGTCCTTTTATTCGTTCACAGTAAGTATTTCTGGTCCATTTTCTGTGATAGCAATGGTATGTTCATGATGACTAGATACCGAGTAATCAGCCGTTATTACTGTCCATTGATCATCTAGGACCAGCGTTTCGGCAGTTCCTAGGTTAAACATTGGTTCGATAGCGATACACATTCCAGCCTTCAACATGATACCACGTCCTACCTTCCCATAATTAGGGACTTGGGGTTCTTCATGTAAGAAACGCCCTACCCCGTGGCCTGTGTAGCCTCTTACTAATCCGTATCCATGTTTTTCTGAGATTTCTTGGACTGCTGCTCCTATGTCGCCAATCCGATTGCCTATTTGAGCCTGTGCTATCCCTGCGTATAATGCCTCTCTGGTAATACTGCTTAGTTGTTCTATCTCAGGTTCTATTGTGCCTACTGCTAAAGAAAGGGCTGAATCGCCTATAAATCCATTTATGGTTGCTCCGCAGTCGACTTTGAATAGATCTCCTTCTTCGAGTACTCTATTGCCAGGAATACCATGGACTATTTCTTCATTGACGGAAGCACATATCGTTCCAGGGAATCCCATATAACCTTTAAATGCGGGTTTTGCTCCCAAACTCCGGATCTCTTTTTCGGCGATTCTGTCTAATTCTTTGGTGGTGATACCAGGTACTACAGCGGTTCTTAATTTTTTTAAAGCAGCTCCAGTAATCTGTCCAGCTAGTCGCATGTGTTCTAGCTCTTGACGAGATTTTATATGAATGCCTCCGGTATGCTGAGAGGGAGTATTAGAAGCGGTTTGAATCGGTTTGTTGTTCATAATTAAAGAACTCCTTCGACTCTTGTAAAAACTTCATCTACGGTCCCTATACTATCAATTTCTGTTAATAGGTCCTTTTGGTCGTAGTAGTTAAGTATAGGTTTGGTTTCCTGTTCGTAAACATCTAAACGTCTCTTGATAGCTTCTGGGGCGTCATCAGTTCGCTGATACAGTTCCCCATCGCAAAGGTTGCATGTAGGATCCACATTATCTCCAGATTTATTTAAGTTATGAGGTGCCTGACACACTTTACACGTATACCTTGTCGACAACCTACGTACTAATTCATCATTAGGTACATTAAAGAACAACACTATGTCCACCGATAACTCTTTGGATTCGAGTAAGTTCGATAAAGCATCGGCCTGGACTACGTTTCGTGGAAACCCATCTAATATAAAGCCATGTCCGTTTTCTTTCTTTTCAAGTTCTTGGGATAACATATTTATTGTTAGCTTGTCTGGAACTAGTTCGCCTGCACTCATATATTTTTGGGCTTCCTTACCTAGGTCTGTTTCATTTGATAGATGTGACCTGAACAGGTCTCCCGTGCTTATGTAAAGGGCGTCTAACTTTTCTCTTAGCATAATTGCTTGAGTACCTTTTCCCGCTCCAGGGGGACCGACTAATATGATGTTAGATATATCCATATCAGCGCATGAACCCGTCGTAGTCTCGCATCATCAACTGTGATTCCAGCTGTCTTAGTGTATCGAGAGCTACTCCTACAAGTATGAGTAAGCTTGTGCTAGATAAAGTTAGTGCTTGGACTCCTGTAATTAAAGAAGCGATGTATGGGACTATAGCAACAAATCCCAGGAATAAGGCTCCTCCCAGAGTTAGTCTTAGTATTACTTTGTTTAAATAGTCTTGAGTCGGTTGACCTGGCCTTATACCAAGTACAAACCCTCCATTTTTTTGAAGGTTCTCGGCTAATTGTTGCTGCTGGAATACAACCATGGTGTAGAAAAATGTAAACATCACTACAAGCAGGAACACTAGTACCCAGTATAAAGGAGCACCGGGATTGAAAAGGTCAGCAAAGATTCTTGCTATTGTTCCTACTATACCGGCATTAGTTGCTAAATAATTTGCGATAGTGCCAGGTAGTATAACTATTGAAAATGCGAAAATTAATGGAATCATACCAGCTGAATTTATTCTTAAAGGCAAATAGGATGATCCACTTTGCCTATACATTCTTCCGCTTCGGAATACGCTTCTACCATATTGCACTGGTATGCGTCTGTGGGCTTCGTTGAACATTACTATCAAGGCTATAATGATTATGCCTATAATCACAAAGAATCCTATGCCTAGTACATTGGCTGTGCTTACAAAGCTTTGCGCGATCAAGCCAGGGAATCCTGCTACTATACCAGCGAATATGATTAGTGATATCCCATTACCAATTCCTCGTTCTGTTATCAGTTCTCCAAGCCATATCAAGAAGATTGTTCCTGCCACCATAGAGATTAGGGCTGCTAACATGGCTATCCCTATAGTTGATCCATCAATTATATTACTCTGTCTGAGTAAAGTGATTTGTCCAAAACCTTGGGCTACTGCTATCGGCACTGTGAGCCAGTGAGTTATTTTGTTCATTTTGGCTCTTCCAGACTCACCTTCTCTAGATATTTGTTGGAGGGTTGGTATAACGGGTGTCAGCAACTGCATAACAATTGAAGCTGTAATGTACGGGAATACTCCTAGTGCTACTATGCTCATTCGACTCAATGCTCCGCCACTAAATAAGTCCAAGAATCCTAGGAGTTCGTTATTTTGAAATAAATTATCTAGTCGAGCTTGGTCAATACCTGGTATAGGTATATAGGCTATGAATCGGTATAGAGCTAATATTCCTAGTGTGAACAATATTTTGTTACGTAAATCTGGGAATTTAAACGCGTCAATTGCCGCTTGAAGTAAACGAGGGAATTTCCCCGCAGGTGCTTCAGAAGGGATCATAAGATACTAAATCTCCTTGGCTGTTGATCCCGACTTCTCAAGCTTCTCAAGGGCGGTTTTAGTGAACTTAGTTGCTTCTATGGTGATTTTGTTGGAAAGTTCCCCATTCCCTAAAACTTTGACGGGATGTCTAAGGGTGCTAATGAGACCATGTTCAAACAATGTTTTATTTGAAATCTCTGTTCCTTCTGGGAACATTTGAAGATCTGACACGTTGACTATTGAATATTGCGTCTTAAATATATTATTGAATCCACGCTTCATTGGCAGACCTTTGATTAATGGCAGCTGACCGCCTTCAAATCCAGGTCGCAATGGCTTACCAGAACGTGACTTTTGTCCTTTCATGCCTCTGCCTGAGTAGCTTCCGTTGCCCGAAGAGTCACCTCTCCCGGCTCTCTTTCGGTTTTTTCTTGCTTTTTCAGCTTGTTGAAGATCGTGTTCTAACATTTCAGTTCCTTATTTAGAAGCGCCTAGTTTTTCTTTCAATTCATCTAGAGATTTGGCCCCGAAACTTGGAATGCTTAAGAGTTCAGCATCCGTCATTTGGGATAGTTGTTCAATAGACGATATTTCGGCTTTATTTAATATGTTCATAGTCCTGACAGAAAGCCCGAGGGTTTCTATTCCATCTTCGCTCGTAGCACTAGTAATAACAGGTGTCGAAGGTTCTTCTATAGTCTTTGCTGGAGTGGCCTTCGGAGCCGTATTCTGTTTCTGTGCGGGTTTTTGGGAAGCTTGTGTTTCCGGAACTTCTTCAACGTGTAATAAATGGATAACTTTGTTAACCATTCCCATAATTGTTGGGCTGTCTTGATGTATAACTGAATGGTGAAGACGCTTTAGTCCTAAGGATTCTATAACACGCCCCTGCTTACTTGGGAATCCTATACAGCTTTTCTTCCATGTAATTTTTATTTCTGCCATTTTTCCTCTTTAGTTTTCCGAAGGACTCTCTTGAGATACTTCGGTAGAAGTTTGAGGGGATTTCAGTTTTCTCAATGCTTCTAATGTTGCCTGGATTGTGTTTATGGGATTTCTGGAACCTAATGATTTACCAGTGACGTTCCTGACGCCTCCCAGTTCTAGTACTGCTCTCATAACTCCTGCAGCCTTGATACCTGTTCCTTCTCCTGCTGGTTTAATTACAACAATAGATCCAGCTTTTTTGACCGTAATATCATGGGGTAATGTGTTACCTTTAAGAGGTATTCGAACAAGGTTCTTTTTGGCTTCAGCTGTAGCTTTGCGTACGGCATCTGGGATAGCTATTGCTTTGCCTAAGCCTGCTCCTACTTGTCCGGAGCGATCTCCAACAACTACTAATGCATTAAATCTGAGTCGTCGTCCACCTTTTACCACTTTGGAAATACGCCTGGTGTATACGACTCGTTCGATAAATTCAGAATCTCTGTTATTACCATATTGCTGCGAACGATTGTCCGATTGTGTTGTCATTTAGAAGGCTCCTTAATTGACTAAAATTCTAGTCCGTTCGATCTAGCGGATTCCGCAAGAGCTTTCACTCTTCCGTGGTATTTGTATCCGCCTCTGTCGAAGACTATGCTAGTTATGCCCTGATCTTTGCATTTTTGAGCTATATTAGCTCCTACTTTTTCGGCAATCTCAGTTTTGTTGTCTCCTGATATAGAACCTTCAGCACTAGATGAAGACACAAGTGTCTTTCCATTAACGTCATCTATAACTTGGGCATATATATTTTTTGAACTTCTGAATACAGATAATCTGGGCCTATCTGTGTTTCCGGTTACTTTCTTTCGTAATCGGTTATGCCTAACAACTCTCATTCTTGATGCATTTTTTTCTTTTGACATAGTAATTCTCTTGTTGTTATTTTAAGCAGTTCTTGCTGCTGATTTTCCTGGTTTGAATCTCAAAACTTCGTCTTGGTATTTGATTCCTTTCTCTTTGTAGGCGTTTGGTGGTCGAACTTTTCGAATCTGTGCCGCAAGTTCCCCGACTTCCTGTTTATCGAGACCCCTGACATGAACCAAGTTATTTCCTTCCACCTCAATAGTTAATCCTTCTGATGGTAAGATCTCGACAGGATGGCTATATCCAACTGCCAAGCTAACTCCAGCTCCACTTTGCTGAGCTCTGTAACCAACTCCCATTAGTTCTAGTGTTCTCGTATATCCATCTGTGACTCCGACTATCGCGTTCTGAATTAAAGATCGCGTTAGCCCGTGAAGTGCATGATGGAATTTTCTGTCACTATACCGTTCAACTATTATTTGGCCTTCAGTTTCTGTTACTTTCACCTCAGGGTGATACTTCTGAGTGAGTTCGCCTTTGGGTCCTTTAACAGTCACTGCGCCGGTTTTAATTTCGATCGTCACACCTTGAGGGATAGCTATTGGTCTTCTGCCTATCCTTGATAGCGTTCTAGATTCGGTTGAATTTTCGTTACCAGACATAACAGAGCAATTCTCCTCCGAGACCTTTTTTCCAGGCGTCACGCCCGGTCATTAGGCCTTGTGATGTTGACATTATTGCTAGTCCCAAGCCTCCGTAGAGTCTAGGTATCTCGCCTTTTTTCACATACACTCTCAAGCCTGGCTTACTTACTCTTTTCAGCCCTTCTATAGTTGATACTCTGTCTGTTTTGTACGAGAGATTTATTTTAATTGTCCCTTCATTAGACACTTCATATTTATCGATGTATCCGTGTTCTGACAAAATTCTTGCAATTTCAACTTTTAATTTAGATGTAGGAATATTGACGTCAGAATGATTCATCATTGTGGCGTTTCTTATTCTTGTCAACATATCTGACACAGGGTCTGTTACTGCCATTGTTACTCCTTACCAGCTAGCTTTGCGTACCCCAGGGAGTTCCCCTAGGAGTGCCAGCTGTCTGAAACATATTCTACATAGTCCTACGTATCTGATGTACCCACGCGGACGTGAGCATCTGTTACAACGGTTGTATCGTCTTACAGGATATTTTGGCTCTTTAAGCCATTTTTGCACCATTGCTTTTTTAGCCAAGTTTTAACCTCCTGTTTGCCTTACGAAAGGCATTCCAAATAATGTGATTAGCCGAATAGCTTCTTCGTCAGTTGTTGCCGATGTGTTTATAGTGACTTGTAAGCCTCTGAATTTGTCTATCGAGTTATAATCGATTTCTGGGAAGATTATTTGTTCTCGTAATCCCAATGAATAGTTACCCCTTCCATCGAACCCTTTTCGTGCTAACCCTCTAAAGTCTCTGATTCTTGGGAGCGCAGTATTTATCAACCGATCAAGGAAGTAATACATTCGGTTACCTCTTAGAGTTACTGAACATCCTATTGGGTTTCCTTCTCGTAACTTGAAATTCGCTATAGATTTTCTTGCACGGGTAGTAACAGGTTTTTGCCCAGTTATTGTCGTTAGGTCATTTATAGCACTTTCTAACGCTCGTCCATTAGTGAGTGCTTCGCCTAAACCTATGTTCAAAGATATCTTGATCAACTTAGGTACAGCCATAACACTGTCGTATTCGAATTCCTCTTGCATCGCAGGTATAATTTGCTCTTTATATACCTCTTTCAGCCTAGGTGCAGTTAGAGTTGTTGGATTACTGGCCATCGTCTATTACCTCGTTGCATTTGGTGCAGAACCTTACTCTTGAACCATCTTCCAGATTACTAGATTTTGGTCTCACAGCTTTGCTGCATTTGTTGCAAATTAACATCACGTTAGATACATGTATAGGATTTTCCATTTCTATTTTGCCGGATTGCCTTACATTAGGTCTGGGTTTGATATGCCGGGTGACCATGTTAACTCCGGACACTACGACTCTGTTTTTTGCAGTCACGAGTCTTTCCACTCGACCAGTTTTACCTTTGTCTTTACCAGCTATAACTAGGACCATATCTCCAGTCTTAACTGACATTACACCACCTCCGGAGCAAGTGACACTATTCTCATGAAACCTTTGTCTCTGAGTTCGCGGGCAACAGGCCCGAAAATGCGTGTTCCTCGAGGCATATTATTGTCTTGCAGTATTACAGCGGCATTATCATCGAATCTTATATAGGTGCCATCTTCTCGTTTTAGAGGTTGTGCTTGTCTCACAACAACAGCTTTTATCACTGATCCTTTTCTAACTGGTGAGTTTGGAGCTGCTTCTCTAACCGTGCATACTATTACATCACCTATTTTTGCGTACTTGCGTTTTGACGCACCAGGGATGTTCATTAATCGTATACGCCTAGCGCCACTATTGTCTGCTACGTGTAATCTTGTATAAGTCTGTATCATTTCTAGCTTATTTCATTGGGCTGTATGTCTGCTATTTGTTTTCGCGTAACAACCTCAATTAATCTCCAATGCTTATTTTTAGATATTGGACGAGTCTCCTCGATTTTTACTGTATCACCTACGCTACAATCATTATTTGCGTCATGGACGTAGAATTTTGCAACTCGTCGTACTTGTTTTTTGTACACTCTGTGTCGCTGTCTCCACACCATTTCCACGGTCGCAGTTGTGTCATTATTGTGACGAACAACTTGGCCAACCCTGGTTTTCCTCATTTCTTTAGCCATCAATTTCTCCTAGGATTTCTCTCTCCCGTTTTATAGTCAAAAGTTTAGCTAGGTTCTTTCTCACCTTGCTAGGTTCATTTGTATCTGTAACTTGGTTAGTTGCAGCTTTAAATCTTAAGCTCATCAATTCTCTGTAAGATTTTTGTATTTCTTCTTCTATTTGTTGATCATCTAATGATCTTATGTCTTGAATGTTCACTTCTAATTTGAGGGTATTACCCTATCCTCCTATCAGAGTTCCGATTCTATCTCGATGAACTATTTTGGTAGGAATCGGTAGTTTATATGAAGCTAATTTAAGTGCAGCTTCTGCTTCACTCCTAGCCACTCCAGATACTTCGAACATGATTTTCCCAGGTTTTACTACAGCTGCCCAATATTCATTAGCGGCTTTACCACCACCCATTCGTACTTCAGCTGGTTTTTTAGAAACTGGTTTGTCAGGGAACACTCTAATGTACACCCGGCCACCTCTTTGTAGTCGTCGTGTTATAGCGATTCTAGCTGATTCAATTTGTCTAGCAGTAATCCAGTCAGCGGCTAGTGCTTTCAAGGCTACCTCGCCAAATTCTACAGAGCTACCGGCTGTGGGTGCTCCGCATCGTCTGCCTCGGAATGCTTTCCTGAATTTAGTTCTCTTAGGTTGTAACATCGCCGCCCTCCTGTGGCTCCACAGGGTCAGGAGCATCAGCTTCTTCCTGTAATTCACCATATTCATTTAAGTTCACACCTAAGTCTGCCGCGCTAGTTGGTGTGACGTTTAATTCGATAGTGTCTAGTTGTTCATCTTCCTGTCTGTCTTGTATTGTGGGTAGTACGTCTCCGGTGTATACCCAAACTTTGATTCCAACTACACCCATTGCAGTATGAGCTTCCGCTATAGAGAATTCCACGTCTGCACGAAGAGTATGAAGGGGAACATTCCCCATCATTAATTTTTCTACTCTAGCTATTTCTGCTCCTCCTACACGTCCTTTGCAGTGGATTTTGACTCCCTTTGCTCCGGCTTGCATAGCTCTTAAAGCTGCTTGTCGCATGGCTCGTCTGTATGCAACCCTGCGATTCAGGGCTTCAGCTATATTCTTCCCGATTAAAACCGCATTAATTTCCGGTTTTTCTATTTCAATTATGTTTAATTGGATCCGTTTGCCTGCAACTGCTTCTAATTTTGAACGCAGACTTTTCACTCGGTCGCCATCTCTGCCAATCAGAATTCCTGGGCGAGCAGTGTGAATGTTAATGGTTCCATCTTGAGACCCTCTGTCTATTTCTACTTTTGCTATTCCTGCGTCAGAGAATGTCTTGTATTCATTTTTTACTATGTCTCGGATTTGAAGGTCTTCTTTCACCTGCGAGCTATATCCAGTCGCTCCTTGACTGTACCAATGAGCTTTCCAATCTTTGATGATACCTAATCTGAATCCTAATGGATGTGTTTTATGCCCCATTAATTACCTTCTCCTAGTTCATTTACTATGACTGTTATATGGCTGTATGGTTTCGTGATCCTTCCTACTCGGCCTCTGGCACGAGGTCTAAATCGTTTAGCAGGCTTGGCTTGGTTAGCAAAAATTTGGGAAATCTTTAATTGCCTTCGGTCCATCAGCATATTATTTTCAGCATTGGCAGCAGCAGATTGGACGACTTTACATATGGTTTTTGCCCAAGGAGATGGTATAAGTTGAAGTGTCGCAATGGCGTCATCCACTTGCTGTCCTTTAACCAGGTCCATCATTGGTCGGAGCCTTTTAGTTGATGCTCCAATTTGTTTTGCTGTTGCTTTAACTTCAGGCATTTTATCTTACTCTGCTTGTCCTCTCTGATTTAGCTACGTGACCTCTGTAGGTTCGCGTAGGTGCAAACTCACCGAGTCTGTGCTCTACCATGTTTTCGGAGATGTAAATAGGTACATGCCTTCGACCGTCATGTACGCCGATAGTTAGACCGACCATTTCAGGCATAATCATAGATGATCTTGCCCAAGTATTTATGACAGTGTTACTTCCTGACTCTTGGATTTTGTTAACCTTTATCATCAATTTCGCATCGACGTAAGGTCCTTTTTTAATCGATCGTGACATTACCGTTTACGTCCTCTTACTATAAATTTACTGGATCCTTTATTTTTTCTTCGAGTTTTATAGCCCAATGTAGGTTGACCCCAAGGTGATTTAGGTCCAGGCATGCCAATAGGAGATCTTCCTTCACCACCTCCGTGTGGGTGATCCACAGGGTTCATCGCTACTCCACGTACTTTTGGTCTTCGACCAAGTCTTCTCTTGGCACCAGCTTTACCTAAGTTTTCATTTTTGTGCTCTTGGTTAGATAATTGCCCTAATGTGGCTCTGCATTCGAGCAGCACTCGTCTCATTTCTCCAGAAGGTAGTCTTATGAGAACATATCGGCCTTCTCTGGACAGTACTTGAGCTGATCCTCCGGCGCTTCTAACCATTTGACCTCCTTTACCAGGGGTCAATTCTATGTTGTGCACGATACTTCCAGTAGGTATATTCCTTAATGGTAGACTGCATCCTAATGTTGGATCCGCTTCAGGACCTGATTTAACAGTGTCTCCCACTTGTAGTCCTATAGGAGCCAGTATGTAGCTCTTGTGCCCGTCTAGATACTTTAATAATGCAATTCTCGTTGTTCTGTTTGGATCGTATTCTATGCTCGCGACGATTGCAGGAACTCCGTCTTTTCTACGTTTGAAGTCGATTACCCTGTACATTCGCTTGGGTCCACCACCTCTGCCTCGAGTAGTCATTCTTCCCTTATTGTTCCTTCCTCCGGTCTTTCTAAGGGGCTCGAGTAGACTTTTTTCTGGGCGTTTTGTAGTTATGTCGTCAAAATTAGGTGTGACGGCATTTCTCATACCAGGTGTTATAGGTTTTAAATGTTTTAAAGGCATATTAGAATCCCTCGTATACTTCTATGCGATCACCAGCTTTAAGGGTCACTATAGCTTTTTTGGTGTCTGGCATTTTTTTTATCTTGATTCCAAAACGCTTACGCTTTCCGGGTGTCTTGGTTATATTCACTCTAAGTACAGTTACTCCGAATTCTGTTTCGATTGCCTGTTTAACCAATGTTTTGTTAGCTTTCATAGCTACTTCGAAAGAGTATATTCCGGATTCTTGCAACAAAGTGCTTTTTTCAGTTATGGATGGCTTGAGTAGTACGTTATGCAAATTCATAATTAATTCGCCTTTTCCGCATTAGCAATTTTGTTCACGCCTCTGTTTATGGTCGATTCGAGCATTGTTTGCAGTGATAGTAATGCTTCTTTTTCGATGATTATTGTGTTCTTGCTAATGATCTCATTTGCATTTAATTGGTTAGCAGGGCAGGTCCATACTTTTTGAACATTTCTGCCTGCCTTATAAACGTCTGAGTTACTTCCGTTGGTGACAACTAGACATGATGCAGTAACGGATAGATTTGATAGCATTTCTACCATAGATTTGGTTTTGCCATCTAGTCCAGAGAATTCTTCCACGCAAATCACACTGCCATTTCTCAAACGATCTGAAAGCATACATTTCAATGCTTCACGTCTGTGTCTCTTATTGATTTTCTGTCGAAAATCCCGTGGGTGCGGGCCGAATACTACGCCACCATGTCGCCATTGAGGAGACCTTATGCTACCCTGTCTGGCTCGACCGGTGTGTTTTTGAATCCAAGGTTTTCTTCCGCCTCCAGATACTTGTGCTCGGGTTTTAGTGCTTGCTGTACCTTGCCGTTTATTGGCTTGATAAGCCACTATGATTTGGTGGATCAATGAATTGTTCATTTGCACGTTGAAAATATTATCGTCCACAGTGATCGATCCTGCATTTCCACCATTTATATTTTTAACTTCTATATCCATGCTAGTTTACTCGTCTTTATTTTCTTCTTCAGTAGTTTCTTCTGCTACCACTTCTTCAGTAGCTTCTTCT
>CEVU01131047.1_pt1 | contig 20451 bp, 8 predicted proteins | sample 427081 | NCBI WGS metagenome assembly CEVU01 (sample SAMEA2623868, study PRJEB7988) | marine metagenome | biome: marine biome (ENVO:00000447); feature: deep chlorophyll maximum layer (ENVO:xxxxxxxx); material: "saline water (ENVO:00002010), including plankton (ENVO:xxxxxxxx)" | depth 80 m | reverse complement strand
ATTCATCCTGTCGCCATAAATGCCAGTTACATCAAAATATGGCATTCCTCTCATTGAATCACCATACATTCCAAGACCAGTCTGATCATCTTGATTTACAGCATATGATGGACCAACTGATACAATTAATTGATTATCAGTTCTGACTTTAAATCCTCTGTAAGTTGTTCCGTATTTTTTACTTTGGTTTCTAACCTGTCTCAACATACCATAAGGTCTGTTTGTATCGTAACTACTATTAGTTTCTTTTCTGAAGAAAGTAGTGGTTGAACCATAACTTGTTGGACTGCCACCTCCCATCACATTGAGAGTGCATCCAATGGCAACTGCACCATTTGATGTACCACCAATATGAGCTGCATCAATTGTAAGAACTTCATTGTCAGCATAATTATATCCAACCTTATTGAGTTTTACATCAACAACTGGTCCATTGCTTCTTCTTACATTAACTGTTGCATTTACTCCACTACCAGATGAAGTTGTAGGCACATCATAATAATAAGTGTAAGCTGCACCTACTGATCCACCACCACTAAAAGCTTTGAGAGCAGTGCCAATTCCCGATAATGGAGCACCATGAAGTTCAGCGAATGCAAATCCACTTTCAAGGAGATTGACTACATCTCCTCTGCTCCATCCTGAACTTGCTGTGTATGTGTTAGTTGTTACTGCCATTTTTCCTTATGCCTCCAGTTGAAGAAGTGTTAGATTGATTGAAATTTCTGTGGTTACACCAGAAAGATTTTGTACTGATGCATACATTGTTGTGGTTGCAGGTTCATCCATATTGCCACCTGTCACGAAAGGAGTGATAATATGAGATGTTGAAACACCAGTGGTTACAACTTCTGCAATAACTCCACTTCCAGGTGATGGGTCAATTCCAACACTTCTTGAAAGGTCATTTGTTCTAGATGTACTATCTGTATATAGTCTGAACCACCCTGCTGTGGACAGACCAACTTTCATCAGAGCATATGATTTAAATCCAGTGATATCAGTGTGTCCAATACCAAGTTGAGCAATAGCAGTGGTAACACCAGAGACTGTTGTTCTTTCTGCCATCAAACCACCACCACTAAACTGGGTGGCAAACATTGTACCTGTTACTGTGGCACCAGTGCTAACAGTTTCAAGTTTCTTTGAGGTGCCATGATAAAGTTCAGGAGTTCCATTATATCCAATTCTTAAAGCACCTGTTCCTACATCACCAATATAACTGTTAGAACCATCGTGATAAATTTCTAAATCAAATCCAGTGCCAAACTGTGCTTTTACATTATCAGCAATTCTTAAATTATCATTAAAAATCGCTACATTATTAAAGGTTGCTGCTGTTCCAGTAACAATATAATCAGTGGAGGCAACACCAGTCAGATTTGTGCCATCACCTGCAAATGAAGCAGCAGTGATAATACCACTTGTAATGACACTTGATGTAGATTTCAGTGTATCAGCAAAATCAGCATTAGTTGCTCTTGGTGCTACAACAGCAGAGGAGTAAGATAATACTTCCCATTCTGTTCCACTTGCACCAACAATCCAGTCACCAGAATATGCTGTACTAACACCAATTGATAGGTATGATGCTACTCCAACATTACTACCATTTGTTGAAACAATCAGATAATCACCAGTGTGAATACCAGAACTTGGTAGTGTTGCACCAAGACTAATATAACTCCTTGACTCACCTACCACTGTAAGTGCAGTAACTACACCTGCTGTGGCATTGTAGAAACCAATAATATTAAGATTATTAGCAAGGGTATTGACTTGTGCTTGAAGACTAGCAAACTCAACATCTGTGGTTACACCAGTCAAACTCTGACCACCAATGGCAGGAAGCACAGATGGGAATCTAGCATCAGGCATTGTGCCAGATGCCAAATTGCCAGCATTGAGATTGGTCAGATTTGTACCAGAAATTGCTGGTAATGTAGCAGGGAACCTAGCATCAGCAATTGTACCAGTTGTAATATTTGCAGCATCAGCAAGATTAGTTGCTGTTGTTGCAATTCCAACTAAATTTCCTACAAATGAAGTTGCTGTGACTACACCACTGACATTGATACCAGTTGTGTTGATGACCTGACCACCAATAGTAGATGTATCACCACTATTGCCAATATAAATCTTACCACCCATATTATTATGAGCAGTACATTGATAATACAAGATATCAGGTGCATCAAATTGAACATTCCAAGACAAAGTGCCATTAGACACATTGTTATTGGTTACGCCATCATTATATGTTGTTCCTGCTGAACCATTAACAGTGCTCTGAATCCTAAATGGGTGAGCACCCATTGCATTCTTAAACTTATACTTCTGTCCTCTTACCAAATACAGTGTTGGGTCATTTTCAGCACCAGTGAATCCAGGTCCAGTGAAGGTATAATTATTAGTACCATCAGCGCCTAGATCCCATTGTGAAATAGAGGCATCTAGTGAAGATGCTGTCAGAATACCAGTAACTTCAAGGTCATTCTGAATTTTAACTTTCTTAGTTGTTGTAACACCAGTTACACCATCATAGTTTGCCCAAGTTCCACTTGTGCCTACTGTGCTACTTCCACCAGATGCTGTGACTGTAACAACACCAGCAGAAATGGCAGATACATCCAGATTTGTGGAGAAGTTGATAGTTCCTGCTGTACCAATAGTAGAACCATCGTGCTTGACAACAACACCAGAACCTGAACCTGTAATTCCAGTTAATGCTGAACCATCAAGAGCTGGTAAAGCACCAGTTAGATTGGAAGCAGGAACATTACCACTAAACTGGGTGGCAGTTAAAACTCCTGTAACTCTGGTATTAGCAGCAATATCAAATTGTGCTGCTGGGTCTACTGTATTGATACCAATATTGCCAGTAGACATTATCTTAAAGGCTCTGGCATTTGTGCCAGAATGCCTCAATGTAATATCATCAGTTACTGAGGGGTCAATCTCAAAGTAATCATTTACTTGACCATTTCCAGTGTATATTTGAACCTTTCCAGCATTATAACCTGGTTCACCCATTACAATTTTCTTACCATAATAAACATTCACCTGGTCATTGAATGTTGAAACACCAGTTACATTTAAAGTACCAGTGTCAAATCTTTCAGAATTAACACCTGCCAGAGAGGAACCATCACCATAATACTTGGTTGCTAAAATTGACGTAACTGATGTTACTACACCAAGTGTGCTTACCCCTGTGACAGTAAGGTCTGAAAGTGTAGATACACCAGTGACAACAAGAGAATCTGACCTGAGATTTGCTGTTGAACCAGTACCACTTGCTGTGGATGTAATTGTGGTGATTCCACCACTGGTTACTACTGAAATATCTGTGCCAGCTTTGATGAGGGTTGTAATGCCAGTTAAATTAACACCAGAAACAGCAGGTAATGTGCTAGGAAATCTAGCATCAGCAATTGTGCCTGTTAATTGTCCTGCTGGCAGATTTGTTAAACCTGACCCATTACCATTAATTGTTCCCAGTGTGCTGACACCAGTGACCACTAATGTATTTGCTCTTACATCTGCTGTTGATCCAGCTGAGGAAGAGACTTGAACAGAACCTGATGATGCACTTAGGGAGATACCATTGCCAGCAGTCAATGATGTAACAACACCAGATAATGCTGTACCATTACCAAGTAATGCATATAATTCATTAAAATTACTGTTAATCTTAACAGCACCACTTAATAAAGTATCTCCATTGCCATCATTTGGCGCTGATCCAGTATTAATTCCTAGTTTCGCCATTTGTTTTGTTTACCGTTTAAATATTTAGATATAATTCTTGTACTTCAAGGGATTATATCTTTGGACTAAACCTGATGACGAAATTCCAGAATGACCATTCAATCCATAGAAATTGAATGACTGAGCACTAACTCTTTCACCAAGGGCAATCTTGCCCCAACTGAATTTGCCCATATTGTGAGAACTAGCAATACCACCACTATAAACTTCAACTGTTTGGCTATCAAATGTGAATAATGTTGAATCAAAGTTCAGCAAGGAACTTGAGAATGAAATTGAACTTATTCCAGAAATGTTAGCAAATACTCTTGCTACCACTGTTGTTCCAATGCCAATCACTTCACTTGATATTACCTCAACTCTTTCTGCTTGATATACAGAATCAGCAAAAGTTGTTGTAACACCAATGGTAGTTACATTATCAGTCTTAACTGATATAATCTCACTCAAATCAGTTACCATATTTGTACCAAAACAAGTGAAGAAATCACCTGTTGAGATTCCACTTACAGTGATAGCACTGCCTACAAGTGATGCATCTCTAAGGAAGGAATCTGTTGGGATAAAGAAGTCAAAAACTACTTGTGTCTTACCTGTGTAAGATGTAGTTCCAAATCCAACAATAATACCATCATCACCAGAATAAGAAGTTACATTAATATTCTCTTTAATCAGTTTTGGTTCCTCAATAAGAACCAAAGGTGCCTCAGTATAACCTCCACCACTATCAGTGGTGGTTAAAGCAGTAACAGAACCACCAGATATGGTAGCAGTGGCAGTAGCAGTTCCAGCAATAGAAACTGTTGGTGTGGAAGTGTATTGACTTCCAGCATTAGTGATTGTATAACCAGTAACTGTTCCAGCAACTGAAACAGTGGCAGAAGCAGTTGCTCCAACAATCACATCTTGTGAAATCACACAAATCTTATTCTGGAAAGTTCTAACTGTGCCTTCATTTCTACCATCAAACAATGGTCTTACATTGTCAACATAGATTTGAGTTGAACCAGTAGAAACAGGTTGCAGTAAATATGATGTTGGAGTAATAATTGGTTCATACTTTGGTCTGTCCTTTCCAATAAACTGACCATCAATTCTTCTATCAACTGTTTGCTTACACCAAGTCAGTGGTCTAGTAAGAGTTTTATCATTAGAAAGACCTGGACCAGGATAAGCATTTGTTTGAACTGAATCAACAGTTGTAATACCAGTTACAACTCTCTTATCTTCATTCAGCACAATACTTTGACCTGATTCAATATCAGCATTCAATTGAAGAGTGTCACCAATCTTAACTGTTTCCAGAACATCAACAAAAACAACATCACTGGCACCTGCTCCTCTATAAAATAGGATTCTTGATGTATCACCCTCTGGAATACCTGAACCAGGTCCCTTAGGTGCTTCATTAAAGACAATTTGACTACCACCCTCAAACACATAAGACTTTCCAGGAACCTGTAAGATGTCATTAATGAAAATCAGCAAGGTTTGGTCAACTTCAATGTTTGAATCTCTTGCTGCCTTAATTGAAACAGGATTACCCTCTAATGTGAGTGGGAATACTCTATCAATACCATTAAACTTACTATCAATTCTATCCAATACTTGGAATTCACCAGGTGAGTATCCCAGGAAGTTATCACTGTAAATTTCTTGAATTGAAATTTGGAATTCACTAAATGAGTATGATGTATCTGTTGGTATTCCAGTGGTTCCACCAGTTGGAATTGTCAATACCTCACCTTTCTTAAATCCATAACCAAAATCATTAATTTCAAACTCAATTACACTTGAACCTTGTCCAACCTTGATATCAATAGTTGCTTGTGAACCACTTCCTGATGATGTAGAGGAATATTCAAGAGGAATGCCTGTATAGTTTAATGGTTGGTCAATTACCACAACAGGAGCATTGGTATTTGTATAACCTGAACCTGGATTTGTAATATTAATGCTTGTAATGTGACCACCAGTGACAATTGCTGTTCCAATATGTTCAAGAACAGGAACAACACCCACATAGGTTTGTACGCCAACATTATATGCTGTTGCAACACCTGTTCTGTAACCAGAACCACTATTTCCAATGCTTACTGACTGAATAGTTCCAGCAGTAGATACAACAGCAGTACCACCAGCACTCACAAGTGGTTGATAACCTAATCCTTCAATAGAACCAACAGAAACGATCATTCCACCAATAGGAAGACCACCTCTATTCACATCATATCCAAGAGGTGTTCCAACACCACTAAATTGAGCTGTTGATACACCAGCAGATTCAAAAATCTGATATTCACCAACTTCAAGTGACTGAACTCCTTGTGTTGACTGGAAAATATTGTTAACACTGATAATGCTATTTGTAGCAATACCACTTACATCAACACCATCTGATTTAAGTGTAAATTCACTTGTCAAACCAGTGAATTGGTCTGAAACATCATCAAATACAAAGTTATTGTTATAAGTTTCAGTTGTAGAACCTTCAACACCTCTCTTCAAGAATACTCTTCCACTGAAAGAAGAACTTGTAGTAATTCCAGTCCAATCTCTTGAATCTGGTGGATTTGTTGTTGTGCTTAATGGATTTTTTCCATAAGGAGCACTTACAAAGTTGATTTTATTATCAGAAACAGTGTAGTTGCCAACAAATTTTTCAATTGTTGCACCAACAGTATGAGCTTCAATTTCAGTACCAAGAATTGGTCTCTCAACAAAGATTGTTGTTCCAGTTCCTGTGACTGATGTCACTCTCATAAACTCATTATCAATCTTGACAATATCATTTGATGATATGGATGTAATGCCACTTGTTTTGAAGAATGTATCAAAGATAATGTCTGATTGAAGAGTTGCTGTAATGTCAGTTTTAGCAACTGGTGATTGAAGCATATTATCAATAGTGACCAACATCTTTGTATTCTGCTTTGTGGCAGTTACAAAGTGTGAATTGCCAGTACCAACATTTGTTAAGTCAATTGTTGTTGGATTGATTGCCTGGGCATCAACAGCAGTTGTTGAGAAACCAATATGTGCATCATCAAACTTAACAACAAAAAGGTCAGTTGGAAGAAGGGTTGTTGAACCAACACTACCACCAAAATCAGTATTTACAATTTGGATTCTTGTATCAGTGCCAGTTACTTCATACTTAACTGCTTCACCACTTTGGAAGAAGTGATTAGGAAGTGCAATCTGATTTGTTATTGTATTGACACCAGATGTTGAACTTCCATCAAACTGTCTTTGGAAAATTGGGTCACCATTGTGGAAGAGATTGAAATCTTTTGTAACTGCACTCTTTGTTCCAAAATAGTTACCTTGAACTGTTCTCAAATCTCCATCATTCATTTCAATTTTATTGACCTTTGTATTAGGTTCAATTTCTCTTAAATCACTGAAGAATGATTTGACTTCAACAGCAATACCTGCATTAGGAGTAAATGTTACCTGAACATTATCACCAGTGGTATTAACACCAATTGTACCAAGACTTGAATTGGTTGTTACATTGCCAAATTCAACATAATTTTGAGTTGTGATGGTTTTTGAATTAATTAAACCAAATTCAAATGTTTCATAGTCACCATTTCCAGTATCTTCAACTGTAATGATTTGATATGAAGCACTGTATTTTTCACCAGGGTCAACAGTGTCATAACTGCTCAAAACGTGAGCAGAAGGTGAACCAGATGAGGAAATTGATGTATATGCACTACCAATCTTGGCAGTGGTCATTGTAACAAATCCAGTTGTTGAATTACCTCTGGCAGTGCTTACAACTTGACTGTATGATGTTGCTGCTATGCCAGCATTTGGATGGAATTTAAGGAGAAGATTAGAACCACTTATGGCAGCACTATATGTTCCAATACCACCAGCATATGGATTTGGACCTTCATCTAAATTATTATATTCAACAAATGAAACTGTTGAATTGTCGTGAATAATATTGATTTCTGCAAAATGATGATGGTCATCACTTACAATCATATTCAATACCTTTGCTGACCTGTAAGAAGTGCCAACAGAGACAATATTAGTTGTTGCACCTGTTGGAATGTTGACTTCCTGGTTATCAAAGAAGATTACATCACCAAATGATGTATTAGCAACACCAGTTGCTGCTGGTTCAAAGGCAAATGTGAATGATGAAACTTCATAGTTGTTATATTCAAATTTGATGGGATGGAACTCAAATTCCCAGTTATCTTCTGTTACCTGAATATCAATATCACCCAATCTTGGGAATGTAGTCAGTTCAGCATATGTTGTAATGTAGTAAAGGTCATCATCAACAATTGCTGTTGTGACCTGGAACTGCCTTTCATCAGTAAATGTAGTATCTTGAATGTAGAATAGTGATTTAGCAAATTTAACAGAAGTATCAAAGTTGGCAACAGCAGAAAATGCCTCTGCTCTTTCATTGCTATTGAAGAATTCACTTACATCATCAACTCTTAATACTCTATTGCCCTTTGATTCAAAATAATCAGTGAGAATAGCATTCTCAAACAGAATAGTGTCTGAATAATCCTTGCCATTTACAGAATAGATATTTTCCTTGGCATTGTCATAATCATGCCAGCAGTTCAAATCTCCTTCACCAATACAATCAACAATAAATGACAATTCTGTGTCATTAGTGTTAACTTCAAGAGTTTCCTCTGGTGTGCTTATTACTTGAAGGTCAGAGAACTTCTTAAATCCTGCTGTGTGGTTAAGTGCCCCAACTGTATTGTCCCAAACATCAAGTGGGATGGTTGATTTCAGAGAATATGAGAATCTTTGATAATACTCATTATTTGGCATTCTCTGTAATGGGTCATTTAAGAAACCAGTGTTCTTTGTCCAACCATAGTTAATGGTTGTTCCAGCACCAACATTGATATCTGCTTTGAAATCCCATTTCTTAACTACAATACCTCTTGTTTTTGAAGATTCACCAATTAAGGTGTCACCAACAGGGATGTCAAATTGTGTTTTTACCTTTAAAATGTCAGTATCATTATTATATTCATCAATTAAACCTTTTTTGGAATCCCAAGATACTGTTTCATCAGTTAAAAACTTATTCCTACCAAGAGAAACATCAAATGTGGGAAGATGGTTTTCAGCAATCACTCTTGCTGAATTGAATGAAACAACACTACCAGGACTTTCAGTATCAGTAAGGTCATCTTCTAAGGAATATTCAACATAAGCACCAGAACCACCAGCATTGGTTTTTACACCAACAACTGTGAATAGTTTGTGCTTATATTGGTCTGAGTTGTATCCTTTTGCTGTTGCAATAGAACCAACATTAATACCTTCAACATAAATCTTACTTCCAATGCTGAAAGGATACTCACTATCACTATTGAACTGATTAACAATGTCTAACTTAACAAGTTTGTCTGTGAGAGTTACACCACCAATTGAATAACCATTAGAATTGTTTATTGTGATGATTCTGGGTGTTGTTGGGAAGAATCCTCTGGAATTTGCAATGATAGTAACCTCTGGGTCACCTAACTCATATTTTAAATCACAATCAACTAAACTATCTGTTACACCATCTCTTACAACCAAGTCTGGTGCTACCAAATAATCAACACCTGATGATGTGATTCCAATCCTTTCAAAAGAAGCAAGGGGATTTACTTCAACAATTTCAGGAAGATTGGCAGTTGGTTTTAGTGTTCTGTCAGTGGGATAATTCCAACCAATATTATTTGATTGGAATTTTTGATTCCTGATTCTGCCAATGGATCTAGATTCAGCAAAGAGGATAGCACCTGTACCAATACCAGACTTGATTGAGGAAATACCTGGTAATGAAACATATCCATAATTATTATCAACCAAGTTTACTTTATTGATTGCACCATATGCATTTGATGATGTTGTTGAATATTCAGCATCAGCAGTTGTTTCATTGTATGAAATAATTGAAGGAACTGTATCTAATTCATATGTAAAGGTAGTTGTACCAATACTTGTGACAGAGTGATTTCCATCAAGAATAGACAGAGACTTGAATATGGTATTATATGATTTGACATCATCATCAACAACAAGCAACTTTTCTTGTGTTACAAAAGATTGATTGACATTGCTGAACTTATAGTATAAAGAAAATGGAATATCTTTTACATCAATAGTCAGTTCACCATCTGTTCCAACAATGCCTTTCGTTTTGACATTAAAATCAGCATCAACACCAGAGGACAGATATTGATTGATGAGAAGAGCATCATTGAATATCTCCATCTTGAAAGCAGGATACTTAATGGAGTTGGATGTGAATGACAATGAGGGGTCAGAAAGGTCAAATTTGATATTTGAATCAGCAGAGACAACTGGATTAATTTTTGATAATGTTCCCTGACCAGCAGATGTGATGTCAATAAAATTGGGAGAGAGTTCATCCAATTGATACTTCTCTTCAACTAACTTAATTCTATCTGGGGAATGAACTACAACATAGTACATCTTTTCATTCACCAAACCACCAGACACTGAACTGGATGTGTGAATTACTTTATCACCAGTCTTAAAGAATCCAGTGGTAAAACCAATTGTATTATCTTGTACGTCAACATTACCTGCTACAAATGTCTGTGGGTCAAATACAATTCTTCTATTGAAATCATCATATTTTACAGTAATTGTTCTTTGGTTTTTTGGATTAAGACTAAAAACAACATTATCATTGACAAACAAACCATGTGAACTCGCTGTTGAAACAGTTACATTTGTTCTTTCTGCCTTTGCTGTGACTACATTATCAAAGTTGGTTTTAAAACTATGATAAACATTAGTTCCTAGGTTTGTAAAATAGAACAGTCCAACATCTGCTGTTGAACCAAGACCCACATAACCTGTTGTTGTGAGACCAATCTTAACAGATGAGATACCAATAAAGTTTCTATCTATTGGAGCAACATATAATGGAGTATAACTTTCAAGAGTGGTATATGCTACACCAGTCTTTCCATTATACACTTGGATTGAGTTACCACCATTGGTGTGGTAAGTAACATTGTCATTAATTTTAAATGTATGATTGGGTAGATAGATATGTTGGTTCTGTACAAATATGTTTGTAATACCAGCACCAGGATTGGAGAAGTTGATGGTATTGCCAGCACCAATGGTTGTTTCAGTTCCAATACCTAATGATTCACTTGGGTCAAAGTAAAATTCAGTATTTGTCTTTAAAAGTTTTGTAGTCTTTAATGTGCCAACTTCAATGGCAAATGACCTTGGGTCTTGGAATAGACTTACATTGCCTGTATGAGAAGCACCTACTGTGCCCTGCTGTGCTCTTAGTACCCTTACTCTATTATTAAGAGGGTCACTATTGAGAATTTTTACTTTCTCTGACTCAATAGAAACAATATCATTGGGTCTCATGAATGGATACTGGAAAGCACCACCAACACTGAAATAAGTTACAATACCAGTGTTTGCTGATGTATCAACATCATCAAGAAGAACATATGAACCACTGTTGATTCCAATGTTATATGTCTTGTCAAATCCAGCAAAGTAATCAGACAGACCATCAATCTTCAATCTTGTATTATCTACAAGATTATGAGGTGCTGTTAAGAATCCAACAAACTTATTGGCAACACCAACATTAAGAAACTCAATATTGACAAATTGTTGAGTTTGGATATTTACATTCTTTACCTTCTTACCATCAATCTTTTCAATTACACCTCTTGCTGCCTTTCCATTAGTGTCACCTTTGAATACAACTTTTTCATTTACCTTATAGTTTACACCACCAGTAAAGATGCCAACATTATCAACACTTCCCTTGGAAATTCCAGTTACTTCAATAACTTGTTCTTTTACATCATTTGAACTGAAAATATAATCATATCCACCATAGTTTGTGTTAATCTTGTAAGGTGATGTAATTCTTCTCCAATCATTTGATACTAAATCATAATCAACATGATTTGATAATTTTTTAAAGTTAAAATCATTTGGTTTGTGTTGGAATGTATTACCAATCAAGTATGGGAATACAGGTCTCTTCAAGTTATTGAAAGGACCACCACTATCAGTGTTTTTTCTTATAGTTGTGAAGTAACAGAATCTTCCTTTTGGAAATTCAGGTGTGACACAGAATCTACCATTACTTTCATTAAGGTCACCTGTTCCTCTGAAAACATAGTCTTGAACAAAGAAACCCAAGGGGTATAAATTGAGGGGTGGTCTATTTGGACCTGCCTCTAATTCATAACCAGATATCATTCTTTTAACAGCACCACCATCTGGTGTCTCATATCCATAAGGACCATAAATGGGAGAACCACAATAAGACCATCCAATGATAGGAGAGTGATACTTACTATCTACCTCAATCCCCTGTTCTATGTAAAGGTCAGGATATTGGTATTGTGCTTCAAGATTTGACTTATTGCCATATCTAACTGACCTTATGTTCCTAGGAGCATAAAGGTGTGCCAACTGTAATGTGTTGTCAATAGAACCTTCTGTAATGATACAATCATCATCAGTCAGTTTTGCAAACTTCTGTTCAAACTTATTAATTGTCCATTGGTTAATGTTACCAGCAATCGCACCTTCCTGACCAGCAGGAGTTACTATGATAAGTGAATCATTTCTATAATTGATACCACCTGCTGTTACAATAACTGACTTAATAGAACCATTCTCAACAACAGGTGTGAGTTTGCAGTAACTGCCAAGAGTCACAGTCAGGTCAGGAGGACTGTTGTATCCACTTCCACCATTTCTTACAACAACCTCTGTTATAGAACCATTCTCAACAATTGGTTGGAGTTGAGCACCTGTGCCACTATCAAGAGTGACATTTGGTTTTCTGTCAAAGTTAAAGATTTCAGATGAACCATAACCAACACCAGATTCAAGAACATCAGCACCAGTAATGCTTCCTCTAAAAATAGGTTGTACTGTGCAAGTTGTATTATGACCAAAGGAACCAACACCAACTAAACCTTCAATTGTAACAGTGATTGGTATGTAATTAAAGCAGCCACCACCATCTGACTCAATATCAACAGGAATATTTCTTGATAAGTTTGTAAGATCAGAAAATAGTTGAATAGTATTAGTATCAATATTCTTTACAATATAATTTGTGGTAGTGCTCAATCCACCTACAAGATCAGAACCATTATCACAATATCTAACCTTCTCTTCTGTACTGTAACCATGGGAGTTTACAGTAAGTGTATTAAGTGATGTGCTTAAACCAGATATCTTTGTCTCTTGGTTTTTATAACCAGAACCAGGGTCTGAAATAACCAGACTACTTACTACTTGTTTTCTATCAACAGAGGAGAATGATTGCTGTCCATTACCAAATCCATTGATAGAAACAGTATTGATTCCAGCAATACACTCACTGAATGAAGAGTGAAGTTTAATTTGTGTATCACTAATAAGTCTAGCAAAATATGTTTGATTTGTTCCTAATCCAGCAACAGGAGAAGTGTTGGGGTCATATATGATTTGCTCATTTTCTCTTAAATTGTGGAATGTAGAGAAACCAATGATATCATTTACAATACTTACACCACCATCAAGATTATTAAGATTGATACCAGCATTAAAAGGAACCTTATGTTCAACCTTTTTTAAATTGGCACCAACAACTGCTGGTCTAGTTGGACTACCACCCTCAATAGTTACTTTTGGTGTTTCAACAAAATCAAATCCAGGATTTGTGATTCTTAAATCTGTTAACTCACCAGATACTTGTACAATACCGCTAGCACCTGAACCTGAACCATCAGAGATGGTCAGAATTGGTGGATTGATAATATCATATCCTTTACCAGGACTTGTTACTTCAAATGATTCAATGTTACCATAATAGATAACATCATCTGACTTATAATTTTCAATCTCTACACCATTAAGCAAGATACCAGTTTTACCAGGTTTTGTTGGGAAGGTTCCTGCCTCTTGAACAATGTCAGTTACTTCTCTGAATAATTTCTGTCCTGTAAGTGGTTTCTCATAGAAGGGGTAGTAAGTAAACGTGTTATCTGTTACACTACCAGTTGGTGTGATAAATTTGCCTTCATACAATTCTGACTTACTATTTGCAAGTTGAATTGAGAAAGCATCTTTTCTATAAACAAAGTATACACCCTCTTCTACATTTGTAAACTTACTTGTGGTGGTGTCTACAAATGTTCCACCATCAATAGATGTGGTGGTTGTGGTGGTTGAACCCTTATAATAAACAGCATCACCATTAAAGAAACCATGGTCTTGATTGATAGAGAGAGTGATTGTACCATCACCATCTGCTGAACCAGTAAATGATACTACTTTATCATCACTTCTAATTTCATCTTCATAGTTTGGAATACTATTAGACGCAATCAAATACTTATCTTGTTTGATGTAAGTATTCAGAACATTGGCATTGATTGTAGTGATTGAAGGTAGTTCAGATGAATTGCCCTTCAATACTTGATTTTCAAGACTAAATCTTTGTCCTAATGTTGCAACAGGAATTGTCCCTGAAAATCTTACATTCAGGCAGTTAGTCTTCTCAACATTATCAACTACACCAGTTATGGTGGTGTTAAGGTCAAGGTTAGTTAAAACAACACCATAATTGACTACTAAGTCATGATCCTCATAAAATACAATTCTGTAAATGTTGCTAGTGGCATTACTTACTTCAATTGATTTTACATCAAGTTTGGATTTAACATTATAGAACCAATCTGACTTGATTGTATCATCTTCTACACCAATAGTTTTGAGTGTAATTCTATCACCCTTACTGAAACCAAAGTTATCTTCAAGGTATTCAATATTTTTGAGTGTTGAGAGAATTCTAAATCTTACTTGATTATCAGTTCCAACTCCAATATTGGCATATGAATAATCATTCTCTCTAATGTCAGTTTTCTTTGAGATTGTTGTGGTGGTGGTAGTTACACCAATAAACTGTGTGAGATTTTTATCAGTATATGAAAGAAATTGCTCATCACCATTATCATCAATGATTGATAAACTACCAGAAGATGCAAAATCAATTGTTGAGTCTACATCTAAGATAGTAGCACCAACACCTACATTATTCAGAAGTTTTGTCTTTGAATTTGGTTCAAACTTTCCATAGATTGTTCCATCAACATCAATGTCACGTTGATATCCAGTATCAATAGAAATTTGCCAAAAGTCACCATCTACATTTAACTTCTCAACTTTATTCACAGTGCCTCTGGCACCAGTTGCATTTTGGAAGATGGTTCTATTCTTTAATTCTTCAATATCTCCAACATAACCTTCAATTACATAATCTTGACTTACAATGTAAGAAGCATCAGATGGTCTTGTTAAAAAATTATTTGGTTTGAGAATATCAACATCTACACCATAGATTGCCTTGAATAGAATCTTGAATGATTCATCAGTGCCTTTTGCTTTGTAGAAAGTATCTGCTGACTTTATAAAGTTTTTCTGGTTTAATGTATCAGCAAGAGTTCTATTCTCAAATCCTGGTGTGATTTGTGTTTTTAATTTTGTAAAGAATTCTTGTAAGAATAAGATGCTTAAATTCTTTACAGTAGCACCAGTAGTGTGTTCTGCACTATTAGATTGCTTAAATACCTGCTTATCAGGAATTAGTGTGTCTATGTATTGTGTGACACCACTGAACCCTCTTACACAGTCCTCAAAGGTTGTATCAGTTCTAGTCCCATACTTAATAATCTCATCATCAATTAGAATCAATCCATTCTCATCTGGAAATCCATATGTAAAATTAGTTTCAGATGATAGAGTAATTGTAGTATCATCAACATCTAAATCTTCAGCAAGAAGAGTTTCTGTTTTTAAATTAGCAAGTTGATCTACCTTGACATACTTATCAAGATTTTCAATCAAATCAAGAGTAGCACCTTGTGTCTCTTGTGCAATATAATATTCTTCTAAAAAATCAACAAGTAAAGGAAAGTCATCCCTTACATAAGTAGGGATTTGGGATGCAATGACATCCTGAAGTTGTACTCTATCTACCGCCATTTCTTAATAAGAATATGTATTTTGAGTTGATGTAGTTGAACCATTCATTCCAGTGGTTACATTGACTGTCTGAGTTGCTGGAACAACTGGTGTGCTTGTAGTTGATGCTTCCACTGTTGTAGAAGGTTCAAGTGCTAACACTGCTTTACCCCTGATAAGTTTTCCATTTGAATAAGAGGAGGAAACAATGTAGTTACTTCCAGAGATATCATCACCAGATGCAATTTCATCTGTTACAGCATTGATAAACACATTAGAAGTGTCAAGTTGAAGATATAAATCTTGTTTTCCAATTACATCATTTGAATAAGGAGTAGCAGAAATTTCAATGAGTGACTCACCTCTATTTACTATGGTAGAAATAATGTTAATTGGTGACAACATAATTTCACCTTTGACATAATCAATTGTGCCAACATCTTGCTTGACAATAACATATTCTGTTTCAGAATTCAGTTTAAACATAAAGACAGTGCCTGCCTTCAAGTCTTGATTAGGACTATCACCCAAGTAAACTGTATCAGAGATACCAGCAACTTTAAATCCAGATGATTTAATATTAAATCCAATCTCACCACCATGAGTGCCATGACCATGGTTCTTAATATGGAATCTATTACCAAAACAAATCTCATACTCTGCAAATGTATTCAATACCACCTGTAAGTCTCTACGCATATTCACAGTGGTGATATTGGATGTAACAGATGTATGACTGTTATCTAATACATTTTGATATTTACTGTACTTGAATCTAGCACCAAACTTATTCAGTTCTGTTGAGTCTGCATAAGAATTGATATTGTTTCTACACAGACCAATTACAGCAGATGCACTAGGTGCTTGATTTTCATTGTAGTAAACATATGAATTAGTCTCTACATAAAGGTATTTCAGGTCAACAATCTCTGGAATGATACCAGCAACTGCATATTTCTTTAATTGACGCTTAATATCATTCTTTATATTCAATGAAAGATAAACACCATTAATGGGTTTTACACTAACCATTACTTTTCCATATTTGGGAGGTGTTAATTCCTCACCACCAAAGGCAGATACTGATTCTGCTTCTGGATAAATCTTAGGAATCATTGCCTCATAATCTACTGCTGTCACTACTCTGTTTTGTGATGCATAGATTTGTGGTGCAAACTTCTTAATAGAGTCTATACTTTCAATATCAGCACCACCAAAACTTTGTTGGTCTACAAACAAACCAGTAATATTATCAGTAATAGAAGCACCATTATTATTCACTAACTGTCCTGCATATGACAATCGTGAAATACTATTACCTTCTATACCATTTGATACAATATAACCTACTTCAATAACATTTGGTTCTTGTACTGGTAAACCAAAGATACCATCACCAAATAAAATCTCATATCTTTCATTCTCTACTTCTTGTAAGAAATAAATGGGTGATGTACCATCAATTTCAAAAAGACCTTTTGATTCTTTATATTCTCTTACAATAGAAGAGGTGGGTGAATTTTTAACACTCACTCTAATTAAATTAGTATCAATACCATTATTAGTCAGCACATACTTTTGATTAGGAGTACGTGAACTGACATTAAAACTTTGTTGAATATATGTCCCTTCATAAACTTCAATAGAATCAAAGGTTGCTAATCCTTCATCATCAACACCTACTGTAATATCTTCTGGTATTGAGAATGTAAATGATGTAGAACCATATGTTGCACCAGATACAGCAACAATACCTTTCTTTAAGGTAACAGCAACAGTTGTTGTACCAGATACATCCACAGCAAAGGATACAGTTGCTTTTGCTGCCCTTCTTGGTCTTGGTGTATAACCAATGTTCTTTGCTAGTGATACAATGTTCTCTCGTAATGTAGCACTATCAATGAAGACCTCATTGGTCACCATATTAGCATTATAAGAACTGATGTATGTATTATATGCTAACAGGTCAATTATTGTTGATAGGTTAGAACCTTCAAAATCATAATCAGTAAAGTTTGAATTCGCACGAAGGTAATCCTTCAATGATGTTTTGATTTCCTCGAAATCTAAATTGCTAAAATTGACTAAAGGCATCTTACCTAGTGAGCTCTAATGCGAAACTTAATGTTTGTGTTGATGCTTCAATTCCAATGATTTCATAATTTATCAGAACATCAAATGAATTATTATCAGAATTAGCTTTCACACCAACTCTAATTAAATCAACCCTAGGTTCATATTTAATGATAGTATTTTCAATTTGTTGTTGAATACTAGATGCTGTTAAACTATCAATATTCTCAAACAATGAATCATATACTTCTGAACCCAAATCAGGTTGAAATGGTTTCTCACCTGGTACTGTAAGAACTAAATTACGTATTGCACGTGAAATAGCATTCTCATTCTTCAAACCAATCAAATCATTGTTCAAAGGGTTTGTTTGAAACGTCGCACTTATATCTTTAAATGGTTTACTTACCCTTTGAACAGGCATTATCTACACTAGGATGTGTCTTTATTTATAGGGGTTTTTCATATTTTTTAAAGGGGATCTAAAAGATCATCCAATTCACTTTTTCTATCCTTTGTAGTTTTCCAGAAATAAGAATCCTGATCACCTAATCCATCTCTATCATAACCATTCTCAACTTGATAATATTCAGTAGATACCTTGAAGTCAGGTGTTTTGGGTTTTTCTGGTGTCAAACTGTTATCATAGATACGTGTTCTATTGTTAGGATATAAACAATACTGACCATTCTCTAATTCAATTAGATTATGCGACTTATGTTCTGCTGGATTTTCTGAACAACTATAATCTACTGTATCAGGATCTTGATGATAGTTATCTAATGTACAAACATATGTACCTTTCATTGTACCATAATCACGTGTATAAACTTCATAATCCATTGACCCAATAAACTGCTTCTGAACAGCAACTACCCCATAATCCATACAATTCCAAAATTGTAAATTACGTAGGTTCATATCAGGATCAGGTGTTTTGGGCTCTGCTAAGAATGCACTGATAGGTAATTTATCATACATTGCACCATATTCTGGTAGATAAGTTTCAAAATAAAATGCACGACCAGGAATAGATTTAGCAGATACCCATACACCTTTTTCAAATTCACCCCAACCAGATGTGTGATCTGTTAGGTATTCTTTTCGCACCCATACCTCAGTAGAAGGTAAGTTAGTAATCAAACAAGACATAGAGAAAGAGATTTTCCGCGCTGATTCTAATTATAACACAAAAAAAGCACCCTGTGGGTGCCTCTCTGAATATTATCGTCCTTGTCCTCTATAACGCTTCTTTGCTTTGTTACTGCTAGTTGCAGCATACTTTGTGTGCTGCCCTGAACCTTGTCGTGTTTTCTTGGGAATAGATTCAATGAATGCTGTACCCATCAGTGACCTTTTTACTTTTGCCATAATAACCTCCTAATCAAATAACTCGTGTCTTCTCATGACCCACTCTAATACGTGGATCACACCAAATATCAAATCCAGCTTCAATAGCATCTAAACAGAATGAGACATCCTCACCACACATATCTTGTACTGCACCAGATTCAAACACTTGCATCTTAGGTGCAAACCAAGGATACTTCATCTTCTCATCCTCAAATACACCCTTCTTAATCATTACCCATCCAAATCCTGTATAATCCACAGTGAATGGTTTCTTACGATTCTGTATACTATCTACCATCTCATGATTCATTACCCCACCATTATTACGAAAGTCATTCTCATCTAACCAATGTGCAACAGATGTAGTCTTTCCATCTTCTGTACTATACCATCCAGCAGTAATCTCACGTTCTGTACCATCTTCACTCAGTGATAGATCACACAGTTGCCAGAACTTCTCAGAGTTAAACACAATATCACTATCAATCCACAACTGATAGTCATATGCCAACTTACCATCCCATGGAATCTGATCTGGTCCACGCAATACATTAGCACCTAAACACTTACAACGTGCAAAGTTAACCATAGATGAGTAATCCTGACTAATCTGAATACTCATCCCATTCTGTACCAAATCAAAGCACAGTTGTACAAAGTTCTTCAAAAATGTATATGATACACCACGTCCAGGTAAACAAAATACAATTGTCTTCCCTTTCATACGTGCTTTGATGGCATCATAATCCCACTCAGGTCCTTTCTTCTTTGATGGGGGCGCTGATGCCTTTACAGTAAATCCTTTTGCCATGATAGAATGTTCACTACAAGTTCAGTTTAGCAGATTATATAGGGTTAGTCAACTCAGACCTATGGTCTTCACTAGTGAGGTAAACCTCCCTAGTATGATGATTCTTCTGTTGTTGCTAGTGTTTCCACTAACTCAAAGGTGAGGTCATCACTATTATATGGTGTACTCAATAAATCCACCATCACCTTCAATTCATTATACCGTGCCTCAAAATCTTCTTTATTCAAATTATTATACAAACACCTATCCTTCAAGTAAATATGGTAAAATTTTTCTGGGGCAATTTTTGTCATGAAATGGTTTCTGTTTTTGAATTATATATGACCTTATAAAAAAAAGAGCATTAGTATATAATGCTCAGGGGTATATACTTTTGTAGGTTAGCATAGACCGGTCTTTTCGCATAGGGGGGGTCGCAT